>Ga0187873_1000475_pt1 | contig 41785 bp, 35 predicted proteins | sample June2016WEW_16_1_2_FD_133012 | JGI IMG/M metagenome (GOLD analysis project Ga0187873, IMG submission 133012) | Peatland microbial communities from SPRUCE experiment site at the Marcell Experimental Forest, Minnesota, USA - June2016WEW_16_100 | ecosystem: Environmental > Terrestrial > Soil >...
GCAAGGGCGGAATCGAGGTTTTCGCGGGCTTTTTGGAGCTTGGGGTCGATTTGCAGGGCCTTTTTATAGCATTCAATCGCCTCTTCGATTTTATCCTGCCTCTGAAGCAGCATACCGAGGTTGTTTTGCATCTCGGCGTCATCTGGCCTGGCTGCGATAACAACATGGCACTGCTCGATTGCCTCATCAATCCTCCCTACCGCCGCCAGCGCAAGCGCAAGCCGACCATGAGTCAGGATATTATTAGGTTCAATTTGAAGGGCCAGATAATAATATTCAACCGCTTGGTCGGGTTTTCCGCTTTGAGCCAGAGCATAGCCGAGGTAGCTGATGGACCCGACCAAGTCCGGTTTGGAAGCAAGCGTCTTTTTGAGTCGCCGGATGATAGTGTCATCGATGCTTCCTTCTTTGACAAGCAGTGGTTTTAAGTCCTGTTGGAATCGGGCAAGATTTACATCGGAGCCAAGATAAATATTGAATTGCTCGATTGCCTCATCGTATTTTCCCTTGTCTGCCAGAGTCAATCCGAGATTATAACGTGCTTGAGAAAAGTTGGGGTCTATCTCAAGGGCAAACTTAAAGTGTTCTATTGCTTCGTCCTTTCTGTCAAGCTGTCTTAATGCGTTTCCGAAGTTATTATGTATTTCAGGGGAGTTGGGTATGGATTTGATCGCTTTAGAGAAAAGCTTGGCGGTATTTTCCGGTTTGCCTTGGTCAATGATAACGTTGGCAGAATTATTTTGCATAATGCTGTTACCTTCGATTACGGCCAGTGTATGCTCGAAAAGCAGGAAGCTGTTTTTCCAGAACTTTAGCTGAATAGACGTGGCAATAACACAGGCGATGAGAACCGCAGCGGCCAGAACAGTTAGGAAGATTTTTCTGAAAGGAATTTTTGGGGCCAGCTCTGCAATGGTAAAGGCGATGATTACAAAAAGGCCGATTAATGGGACGTAGGCATATCTGTCGGCCATTGCCTGTGAGCCGACCTGAACGATGCCGATAACAGGGACAAGCGTCCCAAGATACCAGAGCCAGCCGACAGCGAGATATTTGTATCGTCTGCCGTAATAAAGTAAAATGGCAGTAATCAGGATTAGTGTAAGCGCATAAGAAATGGCTTTTGCGGCAGATATAAAGCCGGCAGGATGAGGGTAAAGAACCGCAAGATGCGCTGGCCAGAACATTTTACCAATGTAGGTCAGATAGGAGATTGCGGTGTTGGCGATACGTTCTTTGAAGGGTATGGCGGCCATAGCACCGCCTTTTTGCTGGACGATGAAGGTGATTATACTGGATGCGGCAGACAAAATAATAAAGGGAAGTTTTTCCAGAAGTAACCTGATAATTGAGAATCTGGGATTGAAAAGACGACCAAGAGGCCAGTAATCGAGCAAAAGCAAAACAAACGGCAGCGTCACGAGCATCGGCTTTGACATAAGGCCAAGTACGAAGAGTACGAGTGTGAGAAAGTAACGGCCGACCGATGGACGCTCGGCATATCGCGCGTAAGCAAGCATCGTCAACAGCCAAAACAGTGTGCTAAGAACGTCTTTTCGTTCAGCGACCCAGGCAACGGACTCGACGTGTAGGGGATGAAGAGCAAAAAGGGCAGCGACAAAGGCACTGGGCCAGAGTTGCTTTGTCATACGGTTTAGAACGATTAACAGCAGAAGAGTATTTGCGATATGGAAAAGAAGATTGACGATGTGGTGGGCAGGGGCGCTTACGCCGAACAATCGGCAGTCAACCATATGCGACAGCCACGTCAGTGGGTGCCAGTTGGAGGCGTAGCCCGTTGTAAAGGCCCATTTGATGTTTTGCCAGGTCGGGCCCGAGTGAATGGTTTGGTTTTCGGTAACATAGACATTGTCGTCATAGTTAACAAACTGATGATTGTGAACAGGCCAATACACAGCGAGAGTAACTATAGCCAGACCCGTGCATAGAAGGAGGAACAAATACTGTTTCAGATTAAGCTGCATCACTTCATAATAACATATTTGTCTGCGACAACAATATTAGCACGGTCTTATTAACTATCAGTGGGAAGTCACTGTTGTGATTGTTTTTGGGCAAGGGCGGAATCGAGGTTTTCGCGGGCTTTTTGGAGCTTGGGGTCGATTTGCAGGGCCTTTTTATAGCATTCAATCGCCTCGTCGATTTTGTCCTGCCTCTGAAGCAGCATACCGAGGTTGTTTTGCATCTCGGCGTCATCTGGCCTGGCCGCGATAACAACCCGGCACTGCTCGATTGCCTCGTCAATTCTGCCTACCGCCGCCAGCGCAAGCGCAAACCGGCCGTGCGCAATTACGTTGTTCGGCTCAATAGCAAGCGCCTTATTGTAGTATTTTATCGCCTCATCCGGCTTACCGCTCTGCGCAAGGGCATAGCCCAAGTTGCTGAGAACCTCCGCCGAATCCGGCTTGACAGTCATCGCCTTTTGGAACTGATTCATCGCATCATCGACCCTTCCCTCTTTGATCAATTCTTCCGCCAGATCCTGGCGAATATCAGCCAAATCCACAGCGGTGCCCATATAAAGCTGGTATTGTTGAATTGCGCCTTCGTAATCGCCCTTGGCTGCCAGGGCAATCCCGAGATCGTAATGGGTCAGCTTGAAACCAGGATCTAGTTTGAGAGCGATTTTAAAATGCTCTATCGCCTGGTCAAATTTGCCCGTTTCCCTCAAAAGGATCCCGTAGTTATTTTGAATTTCAGGCGAATTCGGGAGAAACCGCAGCGCCTCAACAAGGTGTGCCGCGGCCTCATTACGTCTGCCAAGCTGATTGAGGACATTGGCGTAATTATTGTGCACAAGGGCGTTACCCTCGGTTACAGCGAGAGTATGTTCGAAAAGCATTATACTGTCTTTCCAGTACTTCAACTGGTGTGATGTAACAATCGCGCAAGCTGACAAAGAAACACCCGCCAGAACACCGAGAACAATCTTCCTGAACGGCTTTTCTTTCAATAGCTCCGTCACGCCGAATGCGATGATTATAAAAATACCAATAAGCGGAACGTATGTGTACCTGTCGGCCATCGCCTGAGAGCCGACCTGCACTATCCCGATTACCGGCACGAGTGTGCCCAGATACCAAAGCCAGCCGACAAGTAAATATTTATGTCGTCGGACGTAATATAAACATATTATGGTTATCAGTATCAGTATTGCCGCGCAAATTAACGCTTTGTCGGCGGGTATTCTGTCGGCCGGGTGCGGGTACAATGCCGCCAGCCCAACCGGCCAGAACATTTTGCTGATATACGAAACATAAGATACCATCGCGTTAATGATACGCTCATTCAAATGAATCATATAAATCGACGACATAGCGCCATGCTGAACAATTACTGTAACAATGCTGGACGCCACGGAAAGGCAGAAAAAAGGAATCTTTTCAAGAAGAGCTTTTTGAATCGATATTTTTGAGCTTTGAAAACGCTCAAGCGGCCAGTAATCGAGCAGTAGCAAAATAAAAGGCATCGTAACAAGCATCGGCTTTGCCAAAAGCCCCATAGCGAACAAAACCAGCACAGCGATGTATCGCCGCGCCGACGGACGCTCGGCATATCGCGCGTAAGCCAGCATCGTCAAAAGCCAGAACAACGTGCTTAGAACATCTTTTCGTTCTGTCACCCACGCGACAGATTCGACGTGCAGCGGATGCAATGCGAAAAGACCCGCCACAAACGCGCTTTGCCAAACACCCTTAGTCATACCGGCCAGAATAACAAAAAGAAGAATGGTGTTCGCAACGTGAAACAGGACGTTGACTATATGCATAGGACCGGGTTTGACGCCTCCCGGAAGGGACGCTGCGCGGAATAACTCGCAATCCAGCATAAGCGACAGCCACGTCAACGGATGCCAGTTTGAGGCCTGCCCCGTCGTAAACGCCCACTTGATACTCTCGATGTTCAGGCCCGACTTAATCTCCGCGTTATCTTTGACATATACGTCATCGTCTAAGTGAACAAGGTCGTAATTGCGGACAGGAAAGTAAACAGCGAAAGTGACAACCGCGAGAAATATACAAATCAACAAACGTCGGTGATTGTTCAGTTGTTCAATCATAAAGCTATTGCGATAACTGAAAACAACAAGCATTTATCCTTTTCATTTTCGAATACCGCCGTATATCGCGTCATATTCCAGCCGCCAAAAACAATCGATAGCCTCAAATCCGCCCGCCTCCAATTTCTCAAAATGCCATTGAAGCGGCCGGCCCTGTTCTGAGCCGACCCATGAACCCATCAATTCTTTGCGAAACTTCGCAATATCAACCTTCAGCGCCCGGCCATAAGCCCGCCAGAAACCATCCCAGTCGTCAACGCCGTTCCTTTTGCGATTCCGCGAGTAAAGATGCCTTTGGTTTTGCCAATCCCGTTGAATCCCTTTGCAGCAACTGCCGGCGTGGTCGGCATTCAGAAATATCCCGCCCGGCTTTAGAATCCCGGCGAACTGTTTATACAGCCGACCCAGCTGCGCGGGACTAAACCAGTGCAAAGCCGTCGCGGAAACAATCGCGTCAAACGGTCCGCCGACAATATCAGTCCACCCTTTTTTACGTATGTCCGCCCGCACTAATTTTACCCGCCTGCCGAATTTGGCAAGGCGATTTTCAGCCAGCGCAAGAAGCGTAACATCAAAATCGACGCCCCAGACCTCGGTAGCCGGAAATTCCCGCAAAATAGGCATCATCAAGCTGCCTGTGCCGCAACCGACATCCAAAACCCGTGAGACCTTCCGCTGGGAATCCGCGATTAGCTGAACTATTATTTCAAATCGTTCTTTTCTGGCCGGGATATAGAAATCCTGCATCCGGTCCCAGCGTTTAATCCACCTCTGCCAGTCAATGTGTTTGGGAATCGTTCCGTTCATCAATTTTAGAATCCGAATTTTTTGCCCGTCAGGCGTTCGTAGGCCTCTATGTATTTTTCGCCCGTCTTTTTGACGACGTCATCGGGCAGTTTCACGCCCGGCCCTGATTTATCGAACTTAATCTCTTCGAGATAATTGCGCACGAACTGCTTGTCGAAGCTCTCTTGGTCTCTGCCCGGCTGGTATTTGTCCGCGGGCCAGAATCGCGATGAATCGGGCGTCAATACCTCATCAATAAGAATAGTTTGGGCATCGACTTCGCCCCACTCGAATTTCGTATCGGCTAATATTATCCCTTTCGACTCTGCGTATTTCGATGCCTTTTTGAAAATATCGATGCTCTTGTCTCGCAGGTATTTGGCGTTTTTATCGCCTATCATCTCAACGCACCTGTTGAAATCGACGTTCTCATCGTGCTTGCCGAATTCCTCCTTCGTCGCGGGCGTAAATATCGGCTCAGCTATTTTTTCGCATTGCTTCATTCCAGCGGGCAGTTTTACTCCGCAAACCGTTTGCGACTTCTGGTATTCCTTCCACCCCGACCCTGCTAAATAGCCGCGAACAACGCACTCGATTGGGAAGACCTTCGTCTTCTTGACTAACATACTTCTGCCTGCCAGTTGCTTCTCGAACTTGTTGAATGGGACCAGGAACTTGCTCACGTCGGTTGCTATTAAGTGATGACTGATTGATGATGACAAAAACTCGAACCAGAAAAGCGATATCTGCGTCAGCACAATGCCCTTTTTCGGGATGGGGTTGGCCATCACAACGTCAAACGCGCTTATGCGGTCGGTTGCTACGATTAAAAGCTTATCGCCCAAGTCATAAACATCCCGCACTTTCCCTCTTTTCGGCTCTACGCTCCCGATTTTCGTCTGCAATACCGCTTCCATCATTTTCCCCTTCATTCTGTCATTCCCGCGAACCTGCCCTGAGCTTGCCGAAGGAAGCGGGAATCCATAGTTATGAAATTGCGTCTATTTTACTATCGCTGCGGTATGCTAACCCGAATACCCCCTTTTCGTCAAGCGCAGAGGCAATCCAAACGATGCTTAGCCCCCACTCCTGCGGTGGGGGTCATATTTGTGTTGGTCATTCCCGCGAACGTGGGAATATAGTGTTTGTCATTGCGAGCGAAGCGAAGCAATCTTATTTATTTGGGGCAAGCCATCCCATGTAATGAAGGATAGCAAGCAGTGCAGCTAAAAAGGAGACAAGAAGATAAATCCAATATGGTATTCGCCTGAAAATTCCTTTCTTTTTCTCCTCACCCACGACCTGCTTATGAGCAGAGGCATTATCACCGGTCTGTAATGTTTCGACTTTTTGAATGTCCCCCAATACCCCCAATTTATTTATGTTGATTATTGTTGTAGGAGCATCTTTCTGTCCTGTTTCTGCTGGCTTTGTACTGGCAAGGTCTCTATCCACTGCTTCTAAGTCACTAATGAGCACTGTTCTAACATTTGGCCAGTAATACGTTGGTTTTTGGCTATCGTTCTGCGTTTCCGTCCAATGTGCTTGCAGAAACTTTACTGTACTTTGCGGAACAAAAAATTCTGACAAAATGTCGGGGGCTATCAGCGTTTCCCCACGTTTCTCTGCCTGTTCATTAAACAAAAGCGCAATAGCTATATAACCCCGTAGCAACTCGTCCTCTGGCGAACAGGTAAACTCATTGCGCGAAACAGGAGCTTTGGGGTTATACCAAACCAGATTGTATGCTTCTAACCACCAATCAGGGTCATCTGGAAAGTCTGGTGGAATAAATATGGTAATCGGAAAGATGCTGTCTTCACCTTTTCGTATCTGTTCTGAACGTAATATTTTAATCTCTCTCCAGTTTGCCATTTGATATTGCTGCCTAATATTTCTTAGGCACTGTTCGATAATACCCAATTCAGGCATTAAAACAGCATTTAAACCCTCTACCTGCCTCAGAATGTTATATATCTGCTTTTGGCACTGTTTAAGAACACGTTGCTCGCTGTATAAATCGAGGTATTTTTTTGAATCAACTCTCAGCTCAAGGGTGTTCGACAACTGCTTTTGACACTGTTCAAGAATTTTCTTTCGTGCATCGGATACCGATTTTCCCCATTCGCCCGATAGTTGTTTTAGATACGGCGCAAAAACAGATGGCGGAAGGTATTCTTGCTCTTTCAGCTGATTTTCAACAGATGCCTGAAATTTTAAGTGCTTTTCATAGAAACTACGCGATTTATCCTCAAAAACCTTTCGATTGGGCTTAACAATGCTATTTATCTCACAAAAAAATTCGTCGAAGAATTTATGAGGGGTGACGCATCGTTTCAATTCATCGAGTCGTTGTTGGTTTATCATTTTTCACCCGCCTTTCCTCGGGCTAATACAGCATACTATCAATCAGCATAATTGACAACCAATTCAGGTGAAGAGGAAACGTAATTTCCCTTGCTTATTCAACTGTAAAGGATATAATGAAACTCGCCTTTGGCTGGGGGCAAAAGGCAATAGAAGGAGAAGAGTATGAGAAGACAGAATTTTATTGCAGCAGTAATTATCGCATTTTCACTTTTTCCATTTTTAAACTTGGTTAAAGCTGATAATACGATGATTTACTGGGATACCGTTCGGGGAGGCATAAAAAAGATGAGCGCTGATGGCACAGGCAAGCAAGATGTTATTTCTTATACTGGGATGACAAAATGGGAAGCCCTATCCGGTCTATCTATTGATTCTGTAGAAGGTAAAATGTATTGGACTTACAGTGATAATAGTTACAATAATATACACAAAATCAAATGCGCAAATTTAGACGGCTCACAGATTCAAGATTTTTTTAACGGAGGAACAGAATACGATTTTGCCGTGGATTCCGTAAATAGAAGACTTTATTGGGCAAATGATTTCATTGGCTCCGTAAACCTTAACGGCTCTAATCCTTCTTATTTTTACGCCGGCAATCTTACCTGCGATATTGATATAGATTCGGCCGCAGGCAAGCTCTATTGGGCAGATAATTGGGACGGAGTTGTTATGCGTTCAAATCTTGACGGCTCTCAACAGGAAGTGGTCGATGTAGCAGAAACAGGCCCTCCTACTGCTATCGCTTTAGACACAGTGCATAATGGAATGTATATAGCAAGCGGAGAAACACTTTGGTGGTCAAATCTGGATGGTTCAGGCTACCATGATATCGGTTCATTTCCCGGAGGTTTTATTTCTGATATTGCCTGTGACCCTTATGGAGGCAAAGTATATTGGTCCACTTATAATGCTATCTATAGGGCAAATCTCGATGGCTCTGATATCGAAACTTTAGCTACAGATACCTATATAGAAAGCATCGCAATTGTCACTGTTCCCGAACCCACCACGCTATTTTTGCTAGGCCTCGGTGCGGTGATAATCAGAAAATTCAAGGCTTGAAAAGTTCCCTGTTCAATTTGTTACAAAAGCAGTGTTAATCCGTGTCGATCTGTGGCAAATAAAATTCTCTGTGTCTTGGTGTCTTAGTGGCACTTTGAATCGACGTAAGCGAAGATTTTCTCGCGGGCTTTGCGGATATCGGGGGTATCGGGCAGGAATTCAAAAATCGTTTCGAGGTGTCGCCTCGTTTTCAATCGGCGTAGCGTCGCAACAAAATTAACATCATAAACCCAGCCGAGTATGCACAGTTTCATATCGTTCCAGGTTCGCAGCATCTTATAATCAATGCGCCTACCCGTAAGAATCGCGTCAAGCACCTCAGGCGTGAACCTCGGTTCATCGGGCATCTCCATTTCGAGCTTAAAATTATCCGGGTCGTCTCTTTGCTGAATATACGCCTTTATAACCACGTTAAAAATATCAAGCTTGTCCGCGTCGCGTATCATTTTGGATAGCAGCAGCGTATCGCCCGTAAGATTATTTGGCAGCTCCTTTTCGCCATGATAGCGAATCGCCGTCTCGATAATTTGCTTTTCGTCATCCGGCAACTGTGCTAAAACGTTTTCTTTCCGCAACACCTCCACGCCTAAAAGAGAATGGTTGATACTTTTCGTATCGCTATATGTCTGGTATTTGAGAAATTGCGGAAATCGTCCCACGTCGTGAAATAGCGCAATCGTCTCAGCCAGCAATCGTTGATTGCCTTCAAGGCGCAGTTGGTCCGCAAGGTAAAGCATCTCAGCGCACACCCGCCTGCTGTGCTCTTCCTTTAGTTTTATATTGGCGTTGATATACTCGTCATTGCCATAAAACCCCGCGACGAATTTATCGAACCACACCTTGAATCCGTTTAATTGTTCTTTGTTCATAGTTCATTGCTCAGTGCGTAGATTTAGAAAGCGAATAATGTAAAGGAAAAAGTGAAAGGTTAAAAGTAAAAAGCAAAAAAGCAGAAAACATTGCTCAATACTGGCAGGTTGCAGATAACCGTAGCGACGGTATAATCTTGGGTAACCATTTAGGGCGTACAACATAGCGGGAACTGGATTGATGATGTTTTAACTGGCCGCAAAAGGATACTCGAGTTAAGGTTTTTCTCTGTGTGCTTTGTGTCCTCTGTGGCTTAAAAAACTCTGTGGCCAAATTTAAGGAGCGAAATATGCCGACGGCAAAAGAAATAGTGGTGCGAAAGCCCACCAAAGAGGAAGAAAAAACCTGCAAAACATGGCCCATCTGGACCTGCAAGCCGAGCGAATTCGACTGGGCATACACCGAAAAGGAAACCTGTCTGATACTTGAAGGCGACGTCACCGTAACCGACGGCAAAGAGTCCGTCAGCTTCGGCCCGGGCGATTTCGTCATCTTCCCTGTTGACCTCGAATGCAAATGGCAGGTCAAAAAGGCCATCAAAAAGCACTACAATTTCGGGTAACCTGAACGCACTTTTATCGAGAGCACAGGTAAAGAGATTAGGAGATTAAATTATGATGATAGATTACCTGACACTGATGCTGATAAATATGGCTGCGGGGTTGTTCCTGCTCGGCTGCTTCGTCTGGCGAGATTTGGATACGCCGGGAGATACCGGCCGATGGGTCCCCGCGTTCGCAATCTGCGGCCTTGTCGTAGCGATAGGCGGGTTCGTGATTACACTCACCTGGCCCCTTCCCAAACCATATAGTTCGGCTTACGGCGAAATGTCCGTGTTATTTGGCGTGCTTTTGCTTGGCCTGGCTTTGGCATTAGCCAAAAGATGGGAACTTTTGCCTTTGTCGATATACGCCGTTTTCGCAGGTGCAGCCGCGACACTTCTTGGTGTTCGCATAATCAACCTCGGCCTGACAAATGAACCGACTTTGTCGGGTGCGGGATTTATATTGAGCGGAATATGCGGCATTTTCTCGCCGCTCGTGGTTTGGCAAAACGATAAAAAAGGCCTGCGTATCATTGGTTCGCTTGTATTGTTCGCCGCCTCGGCTATATGGGCATGGACAGGTTTTCTTGCTTACTGGATGCACATGCTGGTAACAAAATAGAATCGCAGGCGGATACTATTATTACTTCTGCAGTTTTTCGATTTCTGACCGGCACATCAATAACTGGGCGGTGTCGACTATTTTTTTCTCAGCGGCGTGCAGGTGATTCAGCGCAAGGTCTGGCTTCTCAAGATACCGCGAATATATTATCCCCAGCATCAGCTCAACCTGCGCAATATGCTCATAATTGGCGTAGTGAGTGAGAAACTTCTCGTAAACCAACGCGGCATTGTTGTATTCACCGGCACTGGCAAGCTGGTTGGCAATATCGAGCAAATGCTGGCGTGGCAGAATCTGTTCGCTATCGAGAGACATAAGATTAAGATACTGTTGAGCGGCTGTCTGGAGGTCGTGCTGATAAATGCTGTTGGAAATGTCCTCGCGCAGCTGCCTGATCTGCGGCTCATCAGGCCCCGGTTTTGTTATATCTCTGGCCGTAATCCGTTTTGCGCTGCCCATCCCCGTGTATGGGTCATAGCCGGTGGCGATTGCGTCGCGATATGCGCGCCTGCGGTTCCACTGCTTGAACATCGCCCAGAGGTCGAATTGCGAGCTGCTAATCAATCCCGTCGCCAGCAGAAGCAGCGACGAAATGATGCCGAACGAATAACCCGCAAGATGCGCATCGTAAGCAACATTCGTATTCGCCGTATATCGGATAATAACATTATCAAGGATAATCATCTTGAACGCGATAAAATAAAGGGCGGGCACCTCAACCGTGCCGATGAAGATGAACCAGTAAACGATAGTTATAAGGGTCTGCGGAAACAGCACAAGATACGCGCCTGTCACCGCTGCCACCGCGCCACTGGCCCCCATAACCGGATTGCTGTTTATCAGCGTATGACCCACCGCGCTGAACACCGCGCCTGCCAGGTAAAAACAAGTGTAGCCGAAATGCCCGAGCTTATCGTTTACGTTATTGCCGAATATGTACAAAAAGAACATGTTGCCGAAAATATGAAGGAAACCGCTGTGCAGAAAAGCGTAAGTGATGAACTGCCACAAAAACGGGTGAGCAGGCGTGAAAACAAACCGTTCCGCCCAGGGTCGCAGAATATCCCTCGCCCGCTCATCGGGCCAGTAGCTTAACAGAAACACAATCACATTTACGGCTATGATAGCGTAATTGGCATAAGGTGTTCTGCGACATCCGACATTTGTTCGTATAGGCAGCAGCATAATGGATTCCGTTTACCTTTGAAAAAGCGGGACAATTCAAAGGGCAGCATTGTAAGGGTTTTCCGCCGGGCGGGCAAGACATAAAAAAACAGGACGACTTTCGCCGTCCTGTTTCATGTGAGTATGGTAAGTTTTCCCGTGTGTAATAACTAAAACGGGATATCAATCAGCTTATCCATTATCGTAAGCTATCCTAAAATCTCCAGCAATAGCTCACTAACACAATCTGACTTCTGCCTGTATCATACGTAGATACGGTCCAGGATAACGCTGCCATGAGCAGCACAACAGCAACTAATGCTATACGTTTCATTGTGTTCCCTCCTAATTTGCTTGTTAATGCTATTATTGCGAGGTGATACGTTCTGTTTTTGACCGGCTTTCCTCGTCCAGCCGAATCAATACAATTAACCAAATTATAGTAAAAGAATTCCCCGCCTCCAAATCAACGCGGAAAAAATCTTTATTTTTCCCGCCCTTGCTGTTAATAATGGCAGCAGGTTTTTGACTGGAGAATTTTTACGAATGGATAAGCACGCATATAAAACCCGCCTTAAGGGCATCCGGGCCGCGATTACTCGGGCCGGCGCAGATTGTCTCATCGCCACAAAACCTGCCAATGTTACTTATCTCACCGGCTTTAGCGGCCAAGATTGTTGGGCGATTGTTCTGCCTCGCGCGGTCGTGCTTGTAACCGACAGTAGATACACCGAGCAGGCCGTTGACCAGTGCCGATTCTGCAAAATCGTCGAACGCACCGCAGCGATGGGTAACACTGTCGCCGAACTGCTGCGAAAGCAACGCGGAATCAAAACCGCCGCCGTCGAAATATCAATATCGCTCGCCAATTTCCAGTCGCTGAAGAGAAACCTGTCCTGCCGACTGAAGACCGCCGAAGGTATCGTCGAATCAGCACGCCGGAAAAAAGACCAGGTCGAGGTTGCCGCTATTCGCGCCGCTGCAAAAATCGCCGCACGGGCATTCGAACGCGTCCTGCGACAGGTCAAACATGGGCTTACGGAGAACGTTCTGGCGGGAATTGTCGATTTTGAAATCAGAAAAGCCGGGGGCGCAAACAGCTTTGAAACAATTGTCGCCTTTGGCCCCAATGCCTCAAGACCTCATCACCAGCCCACTTCCCGCAAATTAAGAAAAAATGATACCGTTCTCATCGACTTCGGCGTGCGCCTCAGCGGCTACTGCTGTGATTTGACCAGATGCTTTTCGGTCGGCATACCCCGCGGGCGTTATGACAAAGTTTACGCCGTCGTAAAACAGGCACAGGCCGCTGCCATAAGAATGGTCAAAGCCGGAGTCGAAATCAGCCAGGTCGATACGGCTGCGAGGGAAATCATAAAAAAAGCTGACCTCCCTGTTTACGGCCACGGAACCGGGCACGGACTTGGCCTGGATGTTCACGAACTGCCCGCCGTATCAGGCAAAGTAAAAGGAAAATTACACGCAGGCGACGTGATTACAATTGAACCGGGTGTCTATATCCCCGGACGACTCGGCGTCAGAATCGAAGACGATATTCTTGTTACAAACGACGGTTGCATTGTCCTTACAGCTAATTACCCGAAGTGCTGATACCCTTGTTTTAACGCCCCGGGTTCCTGTTCGGCATTGCGTCCTGCGTATCGCCGCCCCTGTCCATTATTGGCCCTCTACCTCTGCGATCCCCGCCACCACCAACGGGCGGCGTAGCACGCTGGGTTCCCTGCAGCATGCCGGCACTGTTCCAGTCACGCAATGGCTCTTTCGTCCTTTTCTCCAGCGACTTTAATTCGCTATACTTCAAACGTAAGTCCTCAGGCCAGTTCATCAGTTTCGCAGGTAACCTGTCTATTCTCATTCCGTCAAAACTGAACAACACGTCAAAATACTGTCGCGACTGCAGAGCTTTGTCTCCGAACCAGTCATTCATTGCCACCACGTCCACCACAATCGCTCCCGTTGTGTAATCTATCGTCTCAGGCAGTTTAACGTCCTTCACGTCCTTCATCGCGTCCGCGGTTTTGTTTTTCTCGCTCGTCTCAACCTTTGCTGTTTTGCCTATGATATCTCCGCGTTTGACCATAAACTGTTCGCTGTACCAATAACCCATCACGTATTTGCAAACCTGAACCTCCACTGACTTTGCCGCTTCCTGAACGTTTATCGGGAAGAAATACAGCCGTTCGGGAATATCCACTATGTCCGTCACTTCCGAAAAATCGCTCCATAGTATTACCTTGTTGTTGCTCGCCGCGTCTTCCTCCTGCACCTGGCCGGTCCCCGCCACGGGATTGAATACCCCGATACGGATACGATAACGATAACTCGCCCCTGGTTCCACTGTATCATCATGTGCCCAGAACGTTATCGTATCATGCAAACTGCTTATATCCTTGCCTCTCAGCAGCATTTTTCTCAGTTCTTCGTTTATCGTCGCCTCAGTTACTGTCGTTTTTGCAATCTTCTTCTGTTCGGTCGTTGTCGTTTCGGTACGCGTATCTGTCCGGCTCGTACTCCTCAAAGTATTGCGAGAGTTGCCGCTGCGGTCAGGTTCTGCTCCCGTCGGACGGCCGCCGCCCGCACCTCTGGCACTGGCTGCGCCACCGCCAGTGACTCTGGTGACTGCGCTGCTGCCCGCGCCTCTGCCTCCCGTGCTGCCGCCCGCGCCTCTGCCGCTTGCGCCGCCTGTTGGTTGCGTTGTTGTGCTGCGGGATACTCCGGTTCCGCGTTCATCACGGGTCGAACGCGTTGTTGTTGTCTTTTCACGTTCTTCTGCCGTTTTGGTTTCTCGCTCTGTTGCCGCCTCACGACGCTCCTGTGCTTCTTTCTCTCGACGAACCGTTAAAAACTTCTCGTGCAATACAGGCGGTAGCCATTGCTCCTCAGCCGAAGCTATCTTGTACGCATCCGGCTGAAGCATGCTCGACTGCGTCTGCTGGTCGCCCAACTGCGCAATCTGAACCATAACCCCGCCCATCGGAAGATCGCTCACATTATCTATTATTTTGTATATGTTTCGCTTGGGGTCTATCCGCAAACGTGGAATGTCTTCCCACTGACTCCACTCCCCATTTTCATCAAGATACTGCCTTTGAAGCTGAACACCCGCAAACACCGGCTTGGCTAAACCTTTATCACGCCAGCTTTCAGGAACTCCTTTGCCCGCAAAACATTCCTGAAAACTGTCTATCAGCGAACCAAGGTCAAAACTCCCCTGAACCGTAACTAAATCAAGGTCGTTCGGCTCATACGAAGCTTCGGACTCGATATTCTCCGGGGTAATCGCAACCTTCGGAATGTACGCGACAGCCGTTATGCGTTCCGCTGATACATCATTTACTTCACTAACCACCGGAATACGATACTTCTTGTCCACCGTAATCTCTACACCGCTCGGCACAGGCCAAAACACATTCAAATCTTTGTCCAGCACCGAATTCATCTCTTCCAGAAAAACTTTGCTTTGAGGTATATATGCCGGCTTGAGAACAGGTTCTCTCTCCAGCCGAGCTCGAAGCTTGTCTGATTGCTCCGCTATGTATATATCAAGCTGGCCGGGACTAAAACTCTGGCCGTTGAAAGGAACCTTTTCCACGTTACTTAGAACAAACGCATACACAATGTACAGCGCGCCAAGAACGCCTATCAGTAACGCCACTTTTTCTATATGCACCTCTATGAAATTGCCTTGTTTTTTTATCATAATTCCAAAATCCTTATGCTCTCCGAAGTCCCGATTCGTCGCAGCTCTGCTCCGGCAAACTCAATCAGACGTCGCTTCTAATTGCCCGTTTTGGCAGCCGCGGGGCCCTTTATTAACTCCGGCTTTATCGCGTTATAACCCTGCTTGTTGAATATATATTCGCAGACCATTTCAACTTCGGCTACCGATTCAGCCCCATATCTGTAATACTGATGATCCACGGACAGCAAAGCCACCGGCTTAACACGACACTCCAAAATCGTTATCTGGTTATGTTTAAAAACTTTCGCCGGCTCCTGACCCGTGAATCCGCGGAAACTGTGCTCCTTGGCGCTGCACAACTCCCGCATAAAAGGCACTATCGCCTCGGTGCTCAACACTGCAACCATACTAAAATGCACCACATCCATACTTTCGTTGCTTATGCGACCGGTAAACGACTCTGTCAACTGCTCCTCCGGCTTGGTAACGTACTTAGGCCTGTCCTGCGCCACTTTCGAACCCCCGCCGCCTCCGCCAAAAAGAGCGTCTGGCGTCAAAAAACCAACCCGCTCCACTCGCTTCACAGGAGAACTGGATATGCTGCTTGAACCAGCGCTCATTTTCTCCACCGTGGTAAACACATCCTCTATTATCCAGTAACCAATCTGCCAGAACCAGCAGTCCTTGATGCTGTCATCTGCATTGGAATACTTGTACGTCTTCCAAAAATCATATCCGCTCACGATATCGGGACTCGCATATACCGACGACGACTTCGCCTTGGCCCGACAAATCTCATCGATAATCCTCATTGTTGTGTCACTGCTCCCGCTCAACCTCTCAACCTCGGCGCTTTTACCCGTCTCTTGTGCAATTCTTATCTCATCTGCACTGGGACAATCGTGACCGTTGACCTTCCTTATCATTGCCTCTATTCCCTGACGATAATTTTCCCCGAACCGGGTGAATAACAAGGTCGATGTATCCTTGGGCTGAGGAAATATGTCATAACTCAGAAGCTCACGCTCCGAACTCTGCACCGACAATTGTTGTATAAAATTGGCATCCTGCTGGTATGCATCCTGATATCGCTTTTCCACATCGGCTTGCTTCGCCGCCGGCGAACTCTTTAACTGACTAAGTATCTTATTGCCTATCGGCACACTTTCATTGCTAACCTTTTGCCTTAAACCCCTGCCAAGCAGTACTGTCGCGGTAAGAACGACCCCGCAGGCCAAAAGTATTATCGCGGGCCAAATCAATACAGAATACGCCCGAAATCCACCAAACACCTTCAGCAAATCTTTCAATTTTGATATGTCAATGTTAATCTTGGCCATTCACCATCACCATCAGTAAAACATTATGCTAAAAACAGAATTTCTTCACCGCGAGTTATTCCATTTCCCCGCCGGCGCGACCACCACCGCCGCCGCCTTTAGGAGATTGTGACTTGCGACTGCTGCTTGGAGGTGGCGCTGGCTGGCCTGCACCTCTACTCGTGCTTGGGGGTGCGACCGCTTCACTCGGTGGCTCGTTTACATCCTTCCACTTAAGTTTAAAGTTTAGCACAAACCAGGAGTCGTTTACCTGCGCAGTTTTATCAGCATTCGTAATCTTGCTTATAATTTCATTGGTCATCGGGTCAATTAACACGTCGTCCTTGCCCTCTATTTTCTTCCTGACCCCTATGCCGGGAGGCATCTCCGCAGCCAAATCCACTTCCCCTGGCTGAAAGTCAAAATGCTGTTTGTCCGTCTTCTTGTAAAGTTCAAAAGGACTGTTACCGTCAAACATGCTGTTCAAATGTATCAGCCGGGTGACCAAGCCCCATTTGTTCGGGTCATCCTGGACTTTGGGAGGGTCCAGCAGCTCGCTTATATTCTTATAAGGACTGTACCCGGTTATCGTTACGATAAAACCTCGCGGTGTTGACTGGCCGCCGGGTGCCTGTATTGCTGTCGCTCCTCTGCCTCGCACCTCTGGCGCTCCTCTGCCGCCTCGTCCCCCGCCTCTCCCGCTCCTGTCGGGCATTGCGTTCCTGCCGCCCATCATGCCTCCCGCACCTGACTCTCGCGTATCAAGACCTTTCTCGAAACCCATAACCCCGAACTGACCGCTCCCGACATCCAGCGTATAATAAATAGTCATCCCGGTTACGAAAATCTGCTTGCGTTCCCTGCGGTCAGGATATTTCTCCTTTATCGTCTCGGCGTCACCACCGGCAAAAGCTCGGTATAGCTCCGCCTGCTCTGGATTGTTCTTGGCGTTAGGCAGTGCAGCTATCAGCTTCTGATAAAGCAAAGGAACCATATCTCTATATTTGAACTGCTCGAATTCCTTCTTTATTATCGCTTCCGACTCGCTGGACTTAGCCACTTCGGCCTTTAGATCGCTCTCCGCCTTCTGCGCCGTATTCAGCACCGCCTTGACTTTCTCTCTCTGCGATACCTTGCTGGCGTAGCTGGCGCGGTCCACAAGAGTCCTCGCAAACGCCAGAACAGATGCCACTAATATCAGACATGCCGCCAGCACAAAATATTTTGTCTTGCTTGCCCAAATCATTGATTTGGCTATACTTTTCGGCAGCAGGTTACTTTCTATCTGCCCAAGACCAAGCGCCTGCACCCCAAGCCCGTAAACTACGCCAAAATCACATACGCTCTCGTGGAACTTCGCAGCCGAAACCGACGGGTTAATTGCAACCCGCTTGAACGTATCTGGACGCTCTATGGGCATCTGCAAACTTTGCTGAAGGTATTGCAGCAATCCTCGCATCTTTGTGCCGCCGCCCATCGCGATAACTCTCGTTAGCTTCACGTTTGAATGAGAGCTGGTATAAAATCCAAGTGAACGCTGAATTTCCGACGCCAGGTCCGTAAACACAGGCTTCATCGCCTGCAATATCTGCCTGGCGTATTTACTCATCGGTGCCGTCCGTTTTAGCTTCTCCGCTTTCTCAAAATTCAGCTTGAACGTATCCGCTATCGCCTTGGTAAACGTGTTGCCGCCCATTGCAATCGCACGCTGCCACACGTCCGATTTCGTGCAGACCACAAGGTCCGTTGTTTCAGCGCCGATATTCAGCACCACCGTCGCCTGAGTATCAGATTTCATCAGGTCGGGCCTGTCATAAAAAACATAGTTATATAACGCCATTGGTACTATCTGAACGTATGTTACCTCTAAATCCTCTCTGCTGAAGTGCTCAAGCTCTGCCGTCACAACGTCGTTTTTTATCGCGAATATCCCCACCTTCGCTTCCGCCGCCCCCTCCTCCGTCATCATCTGCCAATCCCATGCAACCTCGTTGATATCAAAGGGAATCTGCTGGCTGGCTTCGAACTTGACGATTTCGGGGATGCGTTTTTTCTCGACGGGAGGGAGATTGACGAAACGAGCGAAACTGTTTGCACTGGGGACAGCAATGATGATTTCATCTTTTCCGAGGTCGTTGGCCTGAACAAACTGGCGAAGGGAAATGGCAACAAGCTCCTGCTTTTCCTGGTCCTTGATTCCTGAGCCGGCAAGGACTTTCTGGTGCTGGATATGGTCGAAGCCGATAACTTCGAGGGCGCCGGATTCGTTGCTAAGTCGAAGGGCCTTAAGCGAGGTGTTGCCGATATCGATTGCCCAGACCGACCCTATTTTTTCCGCCATAAACAGTGCCTCCTGTCCCAGCCAAAACCGGGCGGGACTTGTTTTTCAGAGCCAACGCAAATAGTATAACACAAAGAATTATATTATTATAGGAGCTATGAGAACTTTTTCCATATATACGCTTGGCTGTAAGGTAAATCAGTACGAATCGCAGCAGATAGCCCAGTTTCTCGAAGAGCTGGGTCTTTCGGCGGTGGTATCGGGCGAGAAGCCCGATTTAGCGGTGATAAATACCTGTTGCGTAACAGGGACAGCTTCAGCCAAGAGCAGGCAATATATACAAAGAGCGTTAAAGGCCAATCCAGCCGGCGTAAGGGTGGTTTGCGGGTGTCTTCCGGCGATGAAAAGCCGGGAAAATCCCCCTTGCGGCGACGGCGATAACGTTCATATCATCAGCAGCCGGGACAATTTGGCGCAAAGTATCGCCCAGATTATCATCGGCCACAATCCCCTTATTAAAGCAAAAAACGGCTTAAAAATCAAGGACGGAATGGCTAAATTCGCTAAATATCTCAAATTACCACAATTGTCCAGTTTCAAAGGGCATACGAGGGCATTTTTGAAGGTTCAGGACGGCTGTGACAGCCTTTGCACTTACTGTATTGTGCCGAAAGTCAGGCCTGATGTTCAAAGTAAGCCGATTGGTACGGCGATTAGTGAGGCAAAGGCGCTTGTGGCGGCCGGGCATAAGGAAATTGTGGTAACGGGAGTGAATTTGGGAGCGTATGGAAGAAAATCTGTAAGGAAGGCAGAATACAGAATACAGAACACAGAACACAGAACAGAATACAGAGGACAGAAGACAGAAATTGCGGATTGCGGATTGCGGATTGTCGATTTAGCCACAGAGAACACAGAGGGCGGAAGACGGGGTTCGTCGCTCGTGACTCGTGATTCGGAAATGGAAGACGGATTTGGGTCCCCTGTTCCTAGCCAAAGAAGCAGCACTCGGGGACGACGCTGCGCGTCGATTGCGGATTTATTAAAGGAATTGGCGGAGATTGAAGGATTGGCTCGGATTCGGGTGAGTTCACTTGAGCCGGGGGACATCAGCGAGGAATTGCTGGACGTGTTCTGTGGGCATTCGAATATTATGCCGCATATTCATTTGTCGGTGCAGTCGGGGGCGAGTGCGACGCTGAAAAGAATGTGTCGGCAATATGATGCGGTGGAGTTGCGGGAGAAAATTGAACTGATAAAACGGCGACTGGACAGGCCTGCTATTACGGCTGATATTATCGTCGGCTTCCCCGGCGAGACGGATGAGGATTTTCAACAGACGGTTGAACTGGCGAAGTGGGCGGGGTTTTCGAAGATACACGTATTTCCGTTTTCGGTGAGGGCGGGAACAGCCGGGGCGAAACTGAAAGGCCGATTGCCGGCGGACGTGATTAAAAAACGGGCACAAATTCTGCGCAAAGTTAGCGATGAGTTGGGCTTTAAATTCAGAGAACAATTTGTAGGTCAAACCTGTGAAGTCCTCATCGAAGGTTCAAAAGATAAACAAGCGTTCGGACATTGCGAACGGTACTTTATTGTTCACATAGAAGGTAAGAACCAGAAAAAAAATAGCATTGTCAAAGTAGAATTAACAAAAAACCGAGATAATTGCGTTATCGGGATAGCTAAATAACTATCAAGGGTCCCATAAAAAATATTTCTTGAAAATTCGTAAACTATTGACAAAATGGTACGATAGTGTATTATTGAAGGTTACGAATATCATAGATTCGAACAAGGTTGGCAATCCCAAGAGAAGAAAGGTAACTAATGGCAGATAAGGCTTCTGCGCTACCAGATTACAACAATCCCCCTGTAAACGAAGTGGTTTTTGGGGTTCAATTTAAGAAACTAGACAGTTTTCAAACCCCCCATACCGGCCTTTTATGGGAAAAGTTAGATAGGGAGAAGTTCCCAAAGTGTCAAGAGATGCCACCAATCAACCATGTCTTGGAAACTCCTGAGGGAACTGTAGGGTCGCCTTCCACAATTGAACTTTTTGAACGGCCTCCTTTTCCTCGGCTTCTTTTCTTCAATTCACCAGGAGATCAACTAATCCAAGTACAGCAGGATAGATTTCTTCGAAATTGGAGAAAGCTTAAAGCAGATGACACTTACCCACGATACAAAACATTGTATCCAGAGTTTCAAAAATCGTGGCAAGTTTTTAACTCATTTCTATCAGATTTGGGTTGGGCAGCGCCGGTTATCGACCAGTACGAACTGGCATATGTGAATCAGATGCCAGAAGGACAAGGATGGGAAACGCTGTCTGATGCTGGTAATGTATTTAAGGATTTTCAGTGCCAAACGGACCAGCGTTTTCTGCCAGAACCAGAGAATATAAGTTGGCGTAGAATATTTAGATTCCCGAAGAATGCGGGAAGATTGCACGTTTCTATGAGATTGGCACCAACAAAAGAGTCTCAGAGGGCTATGCTATTGGAGCTTACTGCGAGAGGGTATTCTGACCAAAAGGCGGATGAGTGGTTTGCAATGGCTCATGAATGGATTGTAAAAGGATTTGCTGATTTAACTACTGATAGTGTTCAGAAAGCATTATGGCACCTGAAGCAATAGATAATACATGGTTACCGACAATTGAATCCGAATTACATACGGAAGATTCGGATGTAACAATCAGGGACTATCTTGAAATTCCCCAAAAAGATATACCGCAATACAAATACAGGTCAATATGGAATAGCAGAGAAAGATTTATGTGGAAACTCCCTATCATCAAGAGAGTTTCTTCTGTGGAAGAAAAGGTTGAATTAGAAGAAGAGTTCTTGGCGGCCCAAACATCTTACGTAAGTATATTTATCGGAAAAGAGACAGACTATCGTAGCTGGATTATTAATCCAACCGGAGTCATAAACGGATATATACCCGAGCCAAAGATAGATATTCTTGTTAGGGTTGCTCCCGATGTTATCAAAAAAAGCAAGGCAAATGGGTGGTGGGACGAATTGAACACAGCCATTGTGCTCGCAAAAACAACCTACACAACTCTAAAGAAAATCGAACTGCTTTTAGAAAAGGACCCTGAAATCCCGGGCAGAGAGACACTACGGTTTATTTTCACCGTTTCAGGAAACCCAGAGCAAATATTGGAAGAAGAAAGCAAGTTCAAGAAGCATATTAGAAGTAAAATAAGACAACACACTCGTGAGAACATTACTGTAACGTACTATTGGAAATAAAATCAGGATGGAACCCAAGGCATTTTTGGACTTGGCGGAAAATCTGAAGGATGGGAAAAACGAAGCATCATGGCGCACGTCTGTCAGCCGGAGCTATTATGCCTTGTTTAATTTGGCGGCACAGTTCGTAAAGCCTAATTTCCCCGATATTTTTGCTAAATCAAGATATGCTAAAGACCACGATACGATTTATAAATATTTGTACAATTGCGGCGTAGAGGATGTCGAGCTTCTCGCAGGTGATATGCATGACCTTCGCGACGAGCGAAACGCTGCCGATTACGATGTAGAATCGAATACATTCGGGAACAAACACGCTGATGCTATGTACAAAAAAGCAAGCCGCGCAATCCAGAAGCTTGAGCAAGCCACAGCAAGCGAAGAAGGAAAAAAGGCCATTATAAAAGGAATAGAGTCATACAAAAAACTAACGAATTCTTAACTCGCCACACAAAAGGCGGGTAAACTTCGGCGGATAAGTCTTATATTTGAGGTTTTGAAAATAAGGCGGTTTTGGGTAGAATTGGAAAATAAGAAAAAAACGGGGTGGGCCAAAGCCCACCCCATTAACTTATCGGCGATTTGAAGGGGGCGGCCAGCCCTGAACAACTCGCAGGATTATCAATAATCCTACGAACACAATTAATGATTTTAATTCATCCATATTTGCATCCTTGGAATGCGGCCTTTCAGCCTAAGAGATGTTCCCTAGATTGTTAAGGCGGGCAAAATAATACCATATATAGTGTAACGCCCGCAAAATCAGTATTGGCAGGTTAACCCGATTTCGAGAAGGTGTAAAGGGCAAACTAACGATTTTTCATCAATTTTTTACGCGATTTTCATATCTCTTTATTAATTCACAATCTATGGCGCGAAATAATTTTTAGGTTTTACCACAAATGCACATAGAAACATCAGATTTGAGATTGTCACGGCCCGCCTTCGGCGGGTAAACGACGCGATGACAATTCGCTTATGGCCCTCTGCCCTTATGAAGCAACCAGCCCAAAACGGCACCAAGGGTGACTTTGCAGAAATCGGCGGCGTAGTCTGATATTCTGTCGAGCAAATTGGGTTGGAAAATGGCCACCAATATGGCCACGGCAAGAAAAGTGACAAACGAACAGGATAGAATAACTAAAGCAATACGTGAGCACGTGTTCAATTCGCCAGATTTGTGTTTTTGGCATTCTACTTTTCGGTTCTTTAAGGACATATTATTTTTTCCTTGTTTTCTAATGGAAGTCCACTAGGAGAGGTCTTAAGGACATAGAACGGATTGAATACTGAAACGCTGGGCAAAAGCCGCCCAAAAAGCGGGAAATATTAAACATACAATAGGTTGTTAAGGCGGGCAGAAAATACCATTTGTAGTGTAACACCCGCAAAATCAGTATCTGCAGGTTAACGATATTATGAAAAGGTGTAAAGGATTACCGAGCTATTTTTTCGTCAATATTTTGCGGTATTTTCATATCTTATTGTTACTTAAGAAGTTATGACGCGAAAATATTTTAGATTTTACCACAAATTAACATAGAAACATCAGATTTGAGATTGTCGCGGTAGCGGAACGACATAAATGGCGGGTAAACTGTGCTACGGGCGGGCGGATGAGGAATCTGGATTCCCGGCAGAAAACCAATAACAACCCGGCAATCCCCCTTCGCTAAGAGCTACGGAGGACAGGTAAAGTAACCCCGGCATAAATACCGGGGCTAACCGAAATTGATGTACCCCGGTGAGATAGAAAAATCATCTCACGGGGTAACCCTGTGAGATAATAACAACAACGGCATCTCATGGGTTAAAGTTCAAACAAGCATATTCGCCAAAGTATTTCTTGGCGGCTTCATCATAAGTCATAGCGGCGTCGAGTTCGTCGGTGAATGAGCCGAGGAAGAGTCGTTTGCCGTTGACGGAGATTCGAGCCCGCCATTTGCCTGTGGGTTTGACGAAGTCAACGCCTTTGAAACGGGAGGTGGTTTTGCAGTTTCTTTTGCGGGCGTTCTGCTGGTTGGTGGAATCGGTGGCGAGGCGGAGATTGGAGCGGCGGTTGTCGAGGCCATTGTGGTTATGGTGGTCAACGAGAAGGTCGTCGGGCGGATTCATAAGGAAGCGGTGCATCCAGATTACGCGGGGCTTGAGGAGCGGGCCGCGAGAGACGGTGCGGAAGGCGTAGTATGTGCGATTGGAGCGGTTCAGCCGCCATTTATGTTTGCGAAGGAGGTCGTAATCGGCGGGGTCAACGATGGCGAAGCGGAATTTCTGGATGTGGATAAAACGGGCGGAATAGCCATAACGAAGACGGTAATAAATAAGAACGAACCAGAGGGGCAGACGAGAGAAGCAATTTGGAACGTTGATTTGAATGGTTGACATTTTATCTCCTCCTTTTCTTTAGCCACAGATTACACGGATTAACACGGATTTTTTAGCCACAGAGGACAGTCAGCTTTGTGTTCTTGGCGGAGGCAATGCTCCAAACCTTGTTTGTGTGCTTGCCACCCGCCTTCATCCACAAGGGCCTGTTGCCCTTTTATAAAGCTGACTGTTTTTCCTTCATCTTTCATTATTTTTATGACCCGCAGGCGGGCCTGCGGGCTAACCGAGGAACACAGTTCCTCTATCCTATGGCGCGAACTTGCGCGCTTTTGACGAAAACTAAGGTATTTCCTGATGGGGTCAAAAACGATAAGTCCTTATGAAATAAGGAGTAAAAAAATTTTAAGATTTTTGAATCTAAGGGTTTTCGACCTGCGCGAAAATGGATAACAGTTGTATCATACAACTGTTTGATACAAGTGTTTTATAGGATAGTCCATATCCAGAATTTAAGACGTTATAAGAAAAGAGGTTACGGTAAAAATAGCCACGAAAAAAGGGTTGTTTTTAGGCCGCAAAAATGCACAAAAAACACACAAAAAACAGCCCTTACTTATGGGGACATAAATCCATAACTGCTTATATTTTAGGGCCTTACGGCGGTTTTTTGTGTACCCATCGCTGGTGTTTTTTTGTGTGGAAAATAAAACAAAAAGGACCCCCAGGCGGGCCTGGGGGCTAACCGATTGTAATAACGAACCCCGCAGATTGACAATTGTAGAGATGTCGTTTATAGTTGGTTTTCCGGTATTGAATAACGAGGCATTTGTTTTTGGAGATTAGGATGATGAGCAGCTTGAGTAAGGTTTTTGTGTGTATGCTTTTTTGCGCGTGTATATTACTTTGCGATGCGAGGGCGGAGGAGCTTTGCGGGGACATAAACGATGCCAATAAAACAATAATCGATGTGATGGGAGGCGAGTACCGAATTACCAATAACGTCTGGAGAGGGACATCAAGCCAGTGTTTGAGCGTGGTTCCGGATTCCACGTTTTTCAGCGTTATACGCACGACGCACGATTCAAACGTGGTGGTAGCATATCCATCCATTATTCGCGGGCGTCACTTCGGGGGCGAGAACACCAAAAACAGCGGGATGCCTATAAGGATAAGCGATATAGCGGCTGTCCCCGTTGACTGGAGCACGGACGTAAATCACGCAAAGGGTGTCTGGAACACCGCCTTCGAGGCGTGGTTCAGTCCAAAAGGAGGCACTATTCCTGAAGGCGGCGCGGAACTGATGGTCTGGCTTAATAAAAAGGGAAGCATAATAATGCCCGCGGGCGGCGAAAAGAAAGCGACGATAACTGTAGCCGGTACCCAGTGGAATGTCTATTTTGATTCCCAACAACGAGGATGGAGATATATCGCTTACGAAAGGGCAAAGCCGAGTGTTGTTCAAAGCTTTGACCTCAAGGATTTTATAAATGATGCGATATCGCGTGGCTATTTAGAAAGCTCGTGGTACTTAGACAGTATGGAAGCGGGGTTTGAGATAATACAGGACGGCAAAGGGCTGACGAACAGATCGTTTTCGGCCTCTGTTACCAGCCGCGATGCAAACCAGACGCCAGCGAAATAAACCGGCGCCGGCGATAGCAGGAAATTCTCGATGGCAGGCGGACGGATAAGGATGTGTTTATAGCTGTGTCCAGAGGCAGACGGTTCCGAGGAACTGCTGCTGGTGGAAGACGGGTTCGGAGACCACTATATAGCCGTTGCGAGACACGAATTTTGCTTTTGTAGGGGGCACCAGTTTGAACACCTTGTTCCTGACATCATCGCGATAGTAGGAGGAGAAGAGGTTGCCGTTGCAGTCGTAGATGCCGGCGAAGGCGATACAATTCTGGGTTCTTAGGGTATCGAGAACGGCGTTTGCGTCTTTGGCGTCCTCAAAGGTCAGTGCGCATTTGACGTTTGTGGAAATCAGCTTTGCCTGTGTGGAGGTGAAATACATAATGTTTTTTTTGCTGTCTTTGCGCTGCGAGTTGATAAATGACAGGGAAGTAAAGAGCAGGCCCATAGACATACCTGCCGCGAAGGCGATTATAATGAACTTTCTCCTGGAAATATCGGTCATATACTTCCTGTTCACCAGGCAATAATTTTGCTTTAAGTCCCGCTTCTCCGCTGGGAATTTCGGGTGTACCGCAATGGCACATTGCCATTTTCGGCGTTTTTGGGGTGCGACTTAACGATTCTTTACGTCCGAAAAAATGGTATGTTAACCAAATATGGGTTGGTTAACCGAAGTTAACTAAGAGAAGAAAGTTAACATTAGTTAACCAGACATGGTAGGATTAACAAGCATCGCAAACTTGACAAATCGTTTTTGTGGCAGGCAGTTGACTTTTCGGGGACAGGATTATGAAAAAGTGTCCGTTTTGCGCGGAAGAGATTCAGGATGAAGCAGTGAAGTGCAAGCACTGCGGCGAGTTCCTGATTGATGCGGAATTGAAGGGATCGAAAAAATACGGAGACACAAAGTGGTATCACAGGACGCCGGCGGTGATTATTTCGGTGCTGTGCATCGGGCCGTTTGCTTTGCCATTGATATGGTTCAACCCTAATTACAGCATGGTGAGTAAGGTGTTCTGGACGATTATCATTATCGTGTTTACGCTTGTGCTGTGCGTGGGGTCCGTCGGACTTTACGCGAATCTTTTGAAGCAGATTCAGCAGTCAGGACTGTAGGGATTTCGGATTGTAGATTGCAGATTTATTTGAAGAATGAAAATAAATTTAACAAGAATATTCAAATATTGTCCAGGATGCGGTGCAAAGGGGCCGAAGGCACATTCGAAGAACAAGCACATAACGTGCGGCAAATGCGGGTTTGAGTATTATCACAACGTGGCATCAGCGGCGGGGGCAATCATCGAGTACGGTTCAAAGGTGCTTGTGGCAATTCGTGCAAATGAGCCAAAGGCAGGGATGTTTGATTTTCCGGGCGGTTTTGCTGATTACGGCGAGCCGATTGAAGCAACGCTTGTAAGGGAGATTTGCGAAGAGCTGGGGATAAAAGTCAAAAACCCGCGATATCTTATATCCGCGCCGAATATTTACATATATAAAGGCGTAACTTATACGACCACGGATTTGTTTTTTACGTGCAGAATTGATAATCCGAAAAAGATAAAGCTAAACAAAAAGGAAATCGCCTGCATTGAATTTTTTGAGCCGGGGCAGATTTCTGTGAACAGGTTCGCATTCGACTCGGGCAAAACAGCAATCAGATATTACATAAAACAGCATCGCCAAACCCGCTAAGTCGCACAAAGTTTAACAATCCCGCCAAGTTATTTTTTCCTGACCGCTATTGTGTAGATTGGTCTGTTTTCCATGAGGTATTTGCGTTCGAAGTTTGAGCCGACCCATTCGCGGACTTGTCCGCCTTCCGTTTGGCGGATTTGAGCACCGGCGTTGGGTAGGAAATCAACCTGCTCAAGAAAGTCGGCTTTGGAGGCAAACACCGATTTTATCTGCTCGAAATATTCCGCGAAGTCAGTGGCGACGCGAATAGCGCCGGCGGGTTTGAGGCATCGGATGAGATGGTCGGTGTTGGCGGAGTTGATGAAGCGCCTTTTGTTGTGGCGTTTTTTGGGCCAGGGGTCGGGGAAATAAACGTGGAAGCAATCGACGGAGGAATCGGGGACGCATTCGGCGATATAGGGGACGGCATCGGTGCGAATTATCCGGACGTTGGCCAGGTTCCACCGGCCAATCCGGTCAACGGCAAAGCGGTAAAATTTCCCTGCCCATTCAATCCCGATAAAATCGGCGTCGGGCTGAGATTTTGCCTGGTTTACCAAAAATGTCCCCCTGCCCGAGCCAATCTCGATATGGATGGAAGCGGAACGTCCGAAAATATCACTAAAATCAAGCTTGACGGGCGGATTGGGGTGCTCCAGGACGACTTGCGGATAGTTATTTAATTTTCTTGACATTTTGAAAACCAATCATTATAAGGCCGACTTTCGTAACATTTTGGGCAGTTGGCGGACTATTATAATAGACGGACGCGGTTTTGCCAAACTTTAGTGTCTGGCGGGGTTAAAAACGACGAAATAAGGGTTTAAAGTCGGCGTCGAAGGTAAACGATATTTAGGATGGCTGGGTTGTGAGAGAGGAAGAAATTTTTGGATAATTTTTTTTTGCAACACGGACGGCGTTGGGACGTATGGATTAATAAGGGCCAAAGGCGTAGGGATAAGCCGGATAGAAGCGACACAAAGGGGGTCGCGAAAATGATAAGGCAATTGATAAAAACTCGTCGTAAGCAGGTCCTGATAGACATCAACACTCAGAAAGATTTTTTCCTCGATAATGGTATTGCAAGGGTGGGGAATCGCAGGAGGGTATTAAGCCACATCAGAAGAGTAATGGCGTACGCCCGCGCCAAGAAAATACCTGTAGTATCGATTTGCGAAGTTCATCCCGAAAACAACGGCGGATTCTGCGTGGACGGAACGGAAGGGATGCAGAAAATCAACTATACGCTTTTGAACAACAGGGCGAATTTCGCGGCGGACAATAATACGGATTTGCCGGTGGATTTGCTGCGGGAGTATCGACAGATTGTTCTTCACAAGCGGTGCTTAGACCCGTTTGATGAGCCAAGGATAGACCGGCTGCTGAGCGAAATCCGGGCAAATGAATTTGTGCTGATAGGCGCCTGTGCGGAAGGCGCGATTGAGGCGGCTGCGCTTGGGCTTTTGCAGAGAGGCAAACGAGTAACTGTTATTGTTGATGCGGTAGGGGCGCTGGACAAACAAAAAGCAAAACACGCGTTTCGCAAAATAGCGGCCAAAGGCGCCCGGCTTATCGAAACGCGGAAATTCGCGGGTATATCACATCTAAAAACAGTCGGCACTTACAGCGACGATATTATGCATGACAGCCAGGCCGGTATAGTTACTGCGGACCTGCTGGTCGAATAAGACACAGGACCAAAGACAACAGACGCCGGATTCAAGACATTTTTCGCAGACCCAAAAGGCAAGACCACTTCTTTTAAGCGGGCAATTATTACTTTGTGTTAATTGACATCAACCAGCCAGTTTTGCGCAAAGACCGCAAAATCAAGCTCATTGATGATGCCGTCAGCCGACGGGCTGATGTCGCAATTGGCGTTCCAGTTCGTCTGACCTGTGCTGCTCAGCCAGGCGTCGGCAAAAATGGCAAGGTCGTCATAGTCAACTTCGCAATCGAAATTAAAGTCGCCAATGGGCACATTTACAACGGGAGTTGCAATTATCTGGACATCATCAACACCCCAGTACCGGTCCCAGTTGGCGTTGTAATAATGCCAGCGAATCTGCACGCCGGCTGCTCCATCGGCTCCAAAACCAGACAGGACAAGCTCCACCAGCCCTTGGTAATCGGCCCCCTGGTATCTGGCCATATTTTGCCACGCGCCGCCGTTAACCCGGATATCGACGTCGCCAATCTCGGAGGCGTAATGCCTAAAGTAATGTTTGAACCTCAGTTTGACGCCGGTCAAATTTGTGCAATCGATACTTTGAGTTATCAACTGCTCATTCATATCGACCGGGCCGGCGTAGTCGCTGTCAACAATCATAAATGTGCCGGTCCAGTAAGGACTTGTTCGACCTGCCGGGTTATCCGACCGCCAGGTATCCATTGAGCTGCCTGAGCCGCCATGTACAATTGTCCAGCCGGCCGGCAACCCACTGTCGAAATATGTCTCGTAAGCAACTTCCTGCGGCGATTCAGCCGTTATAGTTACCGTCGCAACGTTAGAATCCCCGCCCGTAGGTGAGCTGCCGCCGTCATTTGCCTTGAAATGGAAATTGACGTCGCCCGTATAGCAGATACGCGAGGTATAATTAACATCCTTACCGTAATTGACCAGCGAATACGGCACAGTATTGATTTGGCCGGCGCAGGGGTCTGAGAGCATCCCGGATTTAGGCAACGAGGTTATTATATACGTCAGCTTCCCCGGCGGGTTAGGCAGGTTGTCGTCAGCGGCCTGAAGAGTAATAACCTGGCTTGTTCCTGCCGGGAGAGACACATTCGAATCCGTCGCTACCGGGGCGGCCTGAAGCTGAGTTCCATTAAAATCTATCCCCCAGCAGTTTCCGGATGTTGAATAACCATCTCGCGACCTGCCCGTAGAGGCCGGTTTGCTTGTGAAAGAATAGCCGGTTTTTGTGACGGATACCGTATAGCTTGAGTTTACCGGGATTTTGGCGATGGCATAAATACCGTTGCTGTTTGTAGCAGCCGAATACGTTCCGCCACCCGACTTGGTTGCGGTTACTGTCGCCCCGGCAATTAGCGACCCCGAACCCGTTGTAGTTACCCGCCCGCTTATAATCTCGCCTGAGCCGCTCATATAGATATTATATATTGTGCTATCCACAACGTTGAATGAATAAGGTGAGGAATCGATATTCGGTAAATTATACCATGCGTCGCTGGTCCCTGCCCATCCAAGATTCAGATGGTGATACAGCGTAGCGCTGGTGTACCCATACCCGTCGGCCACAACGGCGTGCCCGCCGCTTGGACCGGTTATGCCCAGTATTACCGGGTTACCCCAGTCAAGATTTGGATTAATCATAGCGCTTAACGCGGCGGTGCTGATGTTATTGTTGTTGTTATAGCCATATATCGAGTTGCTGTAGCCAAATGTATTTGTCATTGCCGCGTCAGCATCGTCCATATACGCCCCTGAGCCGTCTGATGCGTATTGCATATACACCGCTACGCCCGCGTCGTATGTCAGTGCGCCGATGGCCTGTCTTTGTGCCAGCGTCGTGCTGCAATCCGGAACAAGCGTCATATCCGTCCAGTCATAAGCGCCTCCCGAACCATTTCCGCCCCGCAAACACTTTGTTGTGGCGGTCCCATCAATATATACCGTAAAACATCCTGTCCCGACACCAGCCGTCGGGTATTGCCAAAACCGCATATACTGGGCCATCGCCGTGGCAACACAGCCGCAGGGATAGTTGCTTGTGTTGCCATCGCCATAAGGCGGGACGTAATAATTGTAGCAGGCGGTTGATGAGCAACTGGTCGTCTGGCTCCACTTGCTTTGCAAAAGTGGTGAAACCCTGACATCCGAGATGTTGCCAGAAGACATCGCCAGCACTGAGCAGGAATCCGCGGCGTTGAGCAGTTTTGACCATTTGTCGAAGGCCTTTTCGCCCGAATGCCTTATGTTCATCTCCTGCTGTGTAAAACTTTGGATGGCCTTGCCCGAACGCACCATTTTCTGTATGGCCCTTGCGGCATTGACTCTGCCCGGCAAATCCCTGCTTACAAGGGCGCCGAGGGGATTATCCGGAGAAGGGTCGAAACTGCCCACCTGGGCAAAACAAATGACCGGCTCAATCTCATCATCCGCCGGGACGATTACAAAGCCGTTGGGCCTAAGATAAATAACGTAGTAAATGGGCTGGCTGTTAGCATCCGTAAACGTTTCAACGCTTTCAATCTCCCCGCCTAATTGAGCGCCCATAGGTTTCGGATTTGCGGCCACCCAGGCCTGCGCCAATTTTTTGGCGTGCCCGGCGGTCATCGGGGCAGCCGAAGTTATGCCAGACCACCACAAAAGGGAAGATAACAGCAGGACCGCCAACAGGCGAAACCCCCTCCGGCTATTCCAATACAATTCTCCGATTGCACAGTGCATTACACCCGTCCCCGCGCCAATTGCCTTTTGCAGCGGTAAAAAACCAATCATCGTATTATACGAAAAAAGCTGCCGTTTGTAAATAAATTTTCATATTGGGCTAACCTGCTTTCAAAAAGATGGTGAGGGACCGAATAAATCTGAGATATTACGGCAAAAATGGCATCACGTAGTCATTTTGAAATAACTTGTTTACTGCCGGTCGAAGAGCAAAACGGCATCGAAATTAGTTTTCACGTCAATTTATGGATAGGCCGGCTGTGTGCCGGTATTTTCGTTCGCCGATAGAATTTTTGTCCCTTCCGTCCGTCAAATCAAACCTGCGACTACCTTTATTCATACTTCCCCCATAGGCATTTATGAGACACAAATTAGGCAGATTGCCTATATGCCTTTTCGTCCAAGAATGGCGAAAATACAAGCATCAGGAAAGTTTAAAAGTTAAAGCGTTAAGGAGAGAAAAAATGAAAAAGTTAATGATGCTTATAATGGTTCTCGGATTGACCGTCCTCGCCGCGAACGAGACGGAGCTTTCGTTCAACAACAGTTCTGCCGCCGATAATGTTCCCGTTATGACGTCCCCGGATATTGCGATTGGCATACAGCCCAACGACGGCTCGGTTTGTATCGTATATCTTGAAATAACCGATGCGGGCAGGCCGGGGCCGGCTGCTGCCTCTGCGGGGGCGGATATTATTCAACAGCTTCCTGATATGACGACTCTTGCATTACTGGGACTTGGCGGCCTGCTTTATCGTCGCAGGAAAGAGTAGTACCCTTGTCGGGTTATAAAGGTCACTAATCCGCCCCGGGGTTTTTATGCCTGGGTTGCGGCTTATTGGGTTACTTTCGTGTCGCTGAATTTATTGTCAAAGCTATATTTGCCCCGGCAGCGTATAATGCTATAAATATATGGTTGTTTGGCAGTAAAGTGAAACTAAGGAGAATATATGGCTTTTAAGAATATTTTCGTGTATCCGCGTTACCCGGAGAACTTAGGCAAGCTGTATGAGCTTGCCCACAATTTATGGTGCCTTTGGGACTATGACGCGGTAAATCTTTTTTTCCGGATTGATACCCACCTGTTCAGGTCGGTCAATCATAACCCAGTCAAATTTCTTCTGGACCTCCCTGAAGCAAAAATGAATGAGCTTGCCGGCGACAGGGCTTTTCTGCTCGAACTTGACAGGGTCTGGCAGAAATTCGACGAATATATGAAGTACAGCGGGACACCGCAAAACGGCGGCGACGACTGCGGTATTAACAAGAACAACGTTATCGCCTACTTCTCAATGGAATTCGGCCTTCACGAATCTATGCCGATATACAGCGGCGGGCTGGGTGTTCTGGCCGGGGACTATCTTAAGACCGCCTCGGATTTGGGGATGCAGGTTGTAGGCGTGGGACTCATTTACAGGTTCGGCTATTTCACTCAGCGCATTAACCTTGAGGGGCGGCAGGAAGAACTGTTCATCGAGCTTGAAAATCACTACCTGCCGATAAAGGAGATACGTCTCGCCGACGGCAGGCCGGCGTTTGTCGAAACAAGGATACTCGGCGAAAATTGTAAAATTAAACTCTGGCAGATTGACGTCGGGCGGACGAAACTGATTCTGCTCGATACCAACGTCGAGGATAACCCGCAATACCTCAGGAATATCACAAACGAGCTGTATGTTGCGGACAAAGATAAACGAATCCAGCAGGAAGTGGTCCTTGGCCTTGGCGGGGTAAAAGCGCTTGCGTTATTGAATATCAAGCCGAATATCTATCATATAAACGAGGGGCATTCCGCTTTTCTGATAATCGCCCGGCTGCAGAAGCTGATGGCCGAAGAGAAGCTCTCATTTTCCGAGGCCAGGGCGCTGATTAGAACCTCCACGGTTTTTACAACGCACACGCCCGTAATAGCCGGCAACGAGCACTTCGATACCAAGATGGCAAAAAAATATCTCGAGCCGGAAATAAAACAGATTGGTCTATCATTCGAAGAATTCAGCGCGTACGCATTTATCGAAAATAACAAGGACACCTTCTGGCTGCCCGCGCTGGCGATAAGATTTTCCAGGTACGTCAACGGCGTATCGAAGATACACGGGGACGTTTCCCGCAAAATGTGGGCGGGGGTGTTCCCAGGGATGCAGCCGATAGAAATCCCGATAGATTACGTGACCAACGGCGTTCACTGGTCGTGGGTTAGCGAGCCGTTTACGAATCTCTTCAATCACCATATCGGCCCCAATTTCATACATTGCCGCGATAAAGGTCATATATGGCAAAAACTCGCCGATACGCCGGATGAGGAGATTTGGGAAGCCCATCATAAAAACAAGCTCAATCTTATCGAATTCATTCGCAGAAAACTTGCAGGAGACCTCATCGCCAGGGGTTATTCGCAGCCAAAGATTATCAATATCACGCGCCTCTTTAACCCGGAGTATCTGACGATTGTTTTCGCCAGACGTTTTGCGCCTTACAAACGCGCGACGCTTCTCCTCAAGGACAAGGAACGATTAGTGAAAATACTTATGAATCCCAAAAAGCCCGTCCAGCTCATATTCGCGGGTAAAGCCCATCCTGCAGACGCCGCGGGCAAATATATGATTAAGGAAATACTGGATTTCGCACGCAACCGCAAGCTCGAAGACAGGGTGATTTTCCTTGAGAATTACGATATAGACGTCGCGAGGCATCTTGCCTGGGGAGCTGATGTCTGGCTGAACACCCCGATAATGGAAAATGAGGCCAGCGGCACATCAGGGATGAAGGCGGCGATGAACGGCGTCCTGAACCTCAGTGTTCCCGACGGCTGGTGGGCGGAAGGGTACAACGGCAAAAACGGCTGGCCGATTACCGCCGGGAAATTCTACGTTCATACCGAGCTGCAGGAAACCGCCGAGGCAAACCAGATTTATGACCTGCTCGAAGAAGAAGTGGCGGAACTGTTTTACGAGCGCAATGAAGCGGGCATTCCCAAACGATGGGTGGATATGATGAAAGAGTCCATCATTTCGATTTGCGACAATTTCAATATGAACAGAGTGCTGGTTGATTACTCAAGAAAGTTTTATACCCCCGCGACAAAAGAGCATGAACTGCTCCGTGAGAATAACCGTCAGCGTCTCCGGGAGGCAATAGACAGAGAACAGGAGATTTTCAAGGGCTGGAATTACATAGTGGTTAAAGAGCTTACCACCAACTTAGATAAAAAAGAGTCCATCTGCGAAGGGGACACTCTCGAAGCGAAATGCGTTGTGGATTTGGGGCACGCGCCGACAGAATTATTTATAGTGGAGCTTTTCCATATGCCGGGCGACAGGCGGAGCTTCAAGATTATTCCGATGCCGTTCAAATCTAGGCAGGGCAACATCGCTTATTACGAATGTTCCGCCAAAATCGAGGGATACGGCGTGCAGAATATAAGCGCCCGCATAAGGCCCGCCGACCCGACTGTGCAGGATTTGCATCCCGAAATGGTCAAGTGGAGCGAGTAATGCCGGCGATTTTATGTTCTGCGGCTGGCAGCAGACAACTTCGCAATCTTCCTTGAGATTTGAGGCGTAAGCTGGTCCGGATTCAATCGCCATTGCCAGTTGCCTTTTATCGTGGCGGGACGGTTCATACGGGCCGATTCGCCGAGGCCCAAACAATCCTGCACGGGAATTATGGCAAGATTGGCAACGGACGCAAAAGCAAGTTTTATGAGTTCCCAGTTTATTTGATGAGTCGGAACTTTGCGCCCGAGGCAGGCGAAGAGGGTTTTCTTTTGCGATGCGGTTGCGTCTTTTGCGAACCAGCCGAGGGCGGTGTTGTTATCGTGCGTGCCTGTGTAAACGATTGAGTTTTTTATGTGGTTGGCCGGGAAGTGCGGATTTTTGGCGAGATTGCCGTCGAAGCCGAACTGAAGCACCCGCATACCCGTCAGACGATGTTTTTCAATGAACGTTTTGACGTCGGAGGTGATAAATCCCAAATCTTCCGCTATGATGGATTGCGGGTCCAATCGCTTAAACAGCGTATTGAAAAAATCCTCATAGGGACATTTTACCCATTTGCCGCTGGCGGCGGTTGAGCTGCCTGCGGGGACCTGCCAATAAGCAAAGAGGCCCCTGAAATGGTCAATCCTGACTATATCGAATAGTTTAAGATTATGTCCTATTCGTTCGAGCCACCAGCGATACCGCGTATCTTTTAACGCTGCCCAGTCATAAACGGGGTTGCTCCACAACTGCCCCGTTTTGCTGAAATAATCGGGCGGCACGCCTGCGATAAACCGGGGCTTTTTTGCGGCGGTCAATTTGAAGATTTCAGAATTACTCCAGACATCCGCGCTGTCGTAGGCGACATAAATCGGAATATCGCCAATCAGTTTGATTCCGAGCCGTTTGCAGTAGCTCTTTAGAGAAACCAGTTGCTTAAAAAACAGATACTGCAGAAACTTTTCTCTGTCGATTGCTTCCGCGAAAGTAGTTTCAGCCGTTTTGATTGCATCTTTTTTTCTATCGCGCAGTTTTGCAGGCCAGTCGCACCATAAAACGCGTCCGAAGTGCCGGCGCAGTGCGACAAATAACGCGAAATCATCGAGCCAGGCCGCGTTCTCAATACAAAACTGCTCGTAATCGCTTTGGCTTCTCGAAACTTTGGAACGCTGGTATGCGGCGTTCAGCAACTTTGTCTTGTAAGAGACGACTTTGGGATATTCGACCTTTGACTTTGCAAAGCGGGGACAATCCTGAAGGTCTTCCCTGAGCAAAAGACCCTGTTGATATAACAAATCGGGGCTGATGAGCAGGGTATTGCCCGCGAAGGCAGATGTGCAGTTATACGGCGAATAAGGATTTTGCCTGAGAGTGAGCGGAGTCAGGGGCAGTATCTGCCAAAACTTTTGTTTTGCCTGTGCGAGAAAATCAGCAAACCTGAAGGCCTGTGGGCCGAGGTCGCCTATCCCGTATTTTGATGGAAGCGAAGTAATGTGCAGAAGTAAGCCGCTTGCTCTTTTTTGCGTCATAGTCGTTTTTCCGGCTGCCGGGGGCTACTGAATCTTCACTCCTAAATAGCGTGCCAGTTTCGTGAAATGTTCAACCCATTTTTGCGACGCCTGGTCGTTCGCCTGGGCTTTTTTGCTCATTTCCGGGTATGTCTTTTTGCTGATGTCGAAGAAGACGTTTTGCGCCGTCTGAAGATTAAGCTCTGTTACGATGGACAGCAAAATCCTTACCGTTGCCTCTATTGTTTCAAGAAGCTCGGTATTTTCAGGTATCTCCCCCAATTGGGTCATAAGCCGGTTTATTTTCTTTCCCGCCTCAAACTGGATAGTGGCTTTATCGAGCTGAAGAGAAAATCTGGTTGCTTCATCAGCCAGTATTTGAAGGTGCTCCAGCAGGCTGGCGTGCTCGTCATGCTCGTCCCGGATTATTTTGCACATCGCCTCGTTCAGTATAAACTCAGCAGGGCCGGCCAGGGCTTTGGGCAGCGGGATATTCATTCCGCGCATCGCCTGCATTATCGCGTAGTTGTGCTCGTAAATGTGCCTAAACGACGCCTCAATCTCAAGCCAGGTCGTATCGAGCAACTGGTTGAGGATATGCCTTTGCTCATCCTTGAAAAGATGCCACAGCGAATAACTCTGGCCTGCAAACGCGACGTTCATGAGGCGCATAACCTCATTGGTGTCCCCTTTGAGAAAAGCAGTTTTCAAATCGTGCTGGATGGCTGAAAATAAACTGTCGGACATACGCCCCTTGCCGGCGGCGGTTATATACGGGTCTCCCCGGTGTAACGCGGCGAAATCCACCGTGTATTCTTCCAGAACAATGGCCGACTGCACCGTGGCTCTGCCTGTAACAAGCACCTGGATTCCCGCCTCCGTCCGTTCGTAGATTTCTGTCCTGGCGGAATAGCAATAAATACTCGTCTGCTCTTTGGGGTGTTCCGTGAATATCGAGCTTATCGCGAAATGCACCGCCACACGGTTCAAATCAACAGTGCTGGTTTTAACGTATCTCTCATATACTTCTTTTCCATCGGCGAATTCTTTTTCGTTGGTTGGCGCATTTTTGAGTATCGCTTCAAACTCAGGTTCAAAATCCCTGCTTTCTATCTCTTTAGCTAATTGAATCGCCCGTGAGGCGTATTGCATTATCTGGAGCGTTTCAATTCCGCCGATGTCGTCAAAAAACCATCCGCAGCTTGTAAACATAAGCTGGACGTTTCTTTGTATTTCCAGCAGTTTGAGAAAAATCACCTTCTCGCCGAAATCCAGGTCGCCGCCCGCCGATACCGTGATAAATTCCTCCACGTTTTTGGCGGACCTGTCATTTATGACCGCGATATATTTGTCCCTTAGTCCCCATGGGTCGGCGGCAAACTGCTTCATCCTGCTTTCATAAATTTCCGCGAGCCGGTCTCTAAGCCGGTTCATTGCCTCCCGCAGCGGCGCACGCCATTGCTGTTTGCCCGACGGGAATCGGCCGTAATTACAGCCGCAGTTTGCCTTCCATCTTTCCACCCCGTGGCTGCAGCTCCACGAGCTGTTTTCGTAAATCTCAACCTCTTCGGCGGGGGGATATTTTTCGAGATATTCGCCATACACCGTTAGTTTCGCGAGCTTGTTGGCCTCAACATAATGAAGACAATAAGCAAGCGCCATATCGGTGTAACGGTGATGATGGCCGAATGTCTCGCCATCGGTGGCGATGTGGGCAAGCTGGTGTTCCGCGTTGCTCCCTGTGAAAATCCAGTTCAGTTTTTTGGCGAAAACCTCGCCGTTCTGCAAGATATGGCCGTTGGCCACGTCATTGGCAACCGGCCCGTTGTAAAAAAACAAACTTATCGTTCGCCCTGAGGCAAGCCGGCAAAGATATGGTTTTGTTGTGTCAATTTTATCTTTCTCGATATTTATCCAGTCCGTTGCGCCGATACTGCGGACGCGCTTGGCCTGATGAGGAGAAAGTATCGTGAATTTAATCCCGTAATCGGCGAGTATGTCGAGCGTCTCTAAATCCGCGGCGGTTTCGGGAAGCCACATACCCTCCGGCTTTCTGCCAAACCTGTGCTCGAAATCATATATCCCCCAGGCGACCTGCGTGCGTTTATCCCGGCTGTTTGCAAGAGGCATAACGATATGGTTATACGCATGGGCGATGGCCGCACCGTGTCCCGAAAATCGCTCCCGGCTTTTCTTGTCGGCATCAATCACTCCCTGATAAACGTCCGGTGCGTGTCTTTCAAGCCACGACAGCAGCGTGGGGCCGAAGTCGAAACTGATTTTGGAGTAGTTGTTGACGATGTCGATAATTTTGCGGTCGGGACCGAGTATCCGCGAGGCCATGTTGGGCCTGTAGCACTCCTCGGTTATCCTCTCGTTCCAGTCGTGATAGGGATAGGCCGAGTCCTGCAGCTCTACCTCTTCCAGCCACGGGTTCTCCCTCGGCGGCTGGTAAAAGTGTCCGTGAATACAAACATAGTGTTCCATTTTCGACCTCTCGTCCATAATACTCTAAGTTCTTCGCTTATTCTACGTTTTGCTTCAAATTCTTGTTTCCTCTTATATATCGGCTGCTTTGGAGTCCGCTCTGGACTAAGCGATTGCGAAGCATCAATTAAGCATTTCCCCAATTACCTATTCAGGGCTTTATGTGTATTTTGTCTAAAAAGGGTGTTATCGGCCCGTAACACAGCGTTGAATATTAAGGAGTTTAAAAATGCTGGTTTTGAGCAGACACATGGATGAGTCAATTATGGTTGGCGACAACGTTGAGATTGTGATTGTCGGTATCAGGCACAATGAGATTCAACTTGGAATAAACGCTCCCAAATCCGTACCTGTTTACCGTAAGGAAGTATATGGTCGCATTTGCCGGGAAAGAGACGGCAGGGGCAGCCAGTATCTGCCCCCGTATCGCAGGTCTGCCTGCGCGGTGGCAATAAGAGCATAGCAGGGATATAGCTGATTAACGGGCACGGATGCCCAAATATAAATCATAAAAGTCCAAATCCTTTGGAGACACAGATGGTTTCTGAAAAAGTAACACCATGGTATGTTCTAAACTCCCCTGAAATAGGCCAGCCGTTTCAGAATTTCTACGACGCCTGCACCAAAGGAGGCGTGCTCGACACAAAGACACGCGAATTATTGATGCTGTCCTTGGCTTCGGCATTTCGCTGCCCGCATTGTACCGAATCACATATAAAGGCGGCCCTTGAGGCGGGAGTAACAAAAGAAGAGATTACCGAGGCGCTGCTTATCACTGCTGTTGAAGCCGCAGGCACGCAACTTAACTGGGCAAGAGAAATTTATCTCAAGTATCTGGGCAATAGTAAAAGGTGATTATCCGTCATCATAACAATACGTTTGTCTGGGATAAACATACACGGTTTTTCCGGCAGTCAATAACTATTCACAATCTCGTTGAGCGAAAGCAGGCGCATTATCGCTGGCGACACTAAGCAATTACGAAGAAGCAACTAAGCTTTACTCTTATTGCGTAATACCCTTTGTAAGTACATAATTACGCGGCGCAAAGGAGACGAATAAGAACATAAGAAGGAATCAAAACACTAAATATTAACAATTTAATAGGAGACAAAAAAATGAACTGGAACGAACTTATAGCTGACCCGATTCGCCAGATGCTGACGAGGATACTGGCCTATCTTCCAATCCTGCTTGGCGCGCTAATAATCCTGATAGTGGGCTGGATTGTGGCCAAGCTAATCAGAAGGGCAGTTGACTTGCTGCTTAAGGCGATACGCTTCGATGTGATAGCGGACAAAGCGGGCATATCAGAAGTTCTCAGGAAAGGTGATTTGAAGATTAACGCGCGGGAGGTTGTAAGCGGCCTGGTTTATTGGCTTATTATCATTATGGTTTTAGTGATGACAGTTGACGCACTGGGGCTGCCAAAGGCATCGGATGTTCTTACGAGCTTATTCGCTTATGTTCCCAAGGTGATAGCGGCCCTGCTTGTTCTGGTGGTCGCAATGTTTCTGGCCAGTTTTGTATCGGAAATAGTTCGCACGGCCTGCGGCAACGCGAAACTGCCCAGACCTGAGTTGATTGCCGGCATAAGTCGATGGGCGATTGTAATCTTCGCAGTGACTATTGCGATGGAAGAGCTTGGTATCGCACCGCTTCTGGTGGGTACTGCCTTCAATATCAACCTCGGCGGCATCGTCCTTGCTCTTGCACTTGCCTTTGGATTAGGCGGTAAAGATGCCGCGGCAAGGTATCTTGAGGAATTAAGGCAAAAACGCTCCGGGAAATAATGAGAAGTTAACCTGTCCCGGTAATGTGAAAAACTGTTTTGAGCTGGCATAGAAAATGAGTATGTGGGTTTGGTCCATCGGGCGGCTTGTGGCAGTATGCGGTGAATACTAAACCAAGAAAAAAGAAAGGTTAGGATTGTTATGCTTTACACTGTCGCTGTAGTTCTGCTTATATTGTGGCTCCTGGGGTTAATCACTTCTACGACCATGGGCGGTTTCATTCACGCTCTCCTGGTGATTGCCATTGTGCTTATTCTGGTTAGAGTCATCAGCGGACGAAGAGTCGTGTGACCTTTCGTGAGTTAAACATAAAAATTTGAAGGAAAATTCAATGAATAAGCTAACCTCACTGGCAATTCTTGCCGGCGGTATCGTTCTTGTCATCTTCGGCGTTAC
>Ga0187873_1000479_pt1 | contig 41763 bp, 21 predicted proteins | sample June2016WEW_16_1_2_FD_133012 | JGI IMG/M metagenome (GOLD analysis project Ga0187873, IMG submission 133012) | Peatland microbial communities from SPRUCE experiment site at the Marcell Experimental Forest, Minnesota, USA - June2016WEW_16_100 | ecosystem: Environmental > Terrestrial > Soil >...
CGGGCTCCAGAGACCCAAACGAACCTCGCAGATCCCTGCGGATCAGCCCAAAACGGCCAGCGATCAGCTCGCCAGAGAACCGGAAAGCAAAAAACCAGCGTTTTTCCGCAGCCTGTTCAGCCCGTTAAACCGTCATCAAGCCACCGTCGACCATATAAAAGCCTCCCATACAGTATTCGGCCTCATCCGATGCCAGGAAAACCGCCATTCCTGCGAGGTCGCTGGCTGTTCCCAAACGGCCGCCAGGCGCCATCGCAATCAATTCCTCCCGACGGTGCTCGTCGGACAATGTAACCGCGTTCATAGGTGTATCGATTGTGCCGGGCACGATGGCATTCACGCGGATGTGATCACGCGAGTAATCGGCGGCCATGGCGCGAGTGAGGGCGATGATTCCCCCCTTGCTGACGCTATAGGCAGTAAGGCCTTGGTAGCCCCGCATGCCGGTAGGTGAAGCCAGATTAATGATGCAGCCCCCTCCCTGCTTCAACATTGTTGGGATGACATACTTGGCACAAAGCCAATGTCCGCGCAGGTTGACCGCCAGCGTGCGCTCCCACACATCGTTGCTCAGCTCATGCACGCGCGTATCCTTGCCTGCCATCAATACGCCGGCGTTATTGATCAGGATATCGACGCGTCCGTAGTGCTCGAGCGCCGTTTCCACCATGCCGCGAACGTCCGATTCTTCTGCCACATCCGTGCGCACAAAGGCGCCTTCACGCTTCAAGGCATGGATTTCGTCAGCCGTCGCCTGGCCGGTCTCGGCATTGATTTCGGCGACCACGACCTTAGCTCCTTCCCAGGCATACTGCAGGGCAACCGCCTTTCCAATGCCCGCACCCGCTCCCGTGATAATCGCAACGCGGTTTTTCAAGCGCATACATTCTCCTTGGGTTCAATAAAGTCTCTCGAATTACCAAATTTGAAAGAGACAGCGGCGAAAGCTCAGCCAGCGGCCAGTTTTCCACCCCCGACCAGCCGCTCGGTCGCTGGCATTCGAGTTCCATCCCGTATGTGAGCACTGAAATCGGCACGCTTATATCAAATATTGACAATTTTTCGCTAGAAAACTATTCCAGCCAATCCGGCAAGCTATTGGATCGAGTCAGGCCCGGCGCTCTTCCGGTTTCTCCCGGGGTCCAGAAGAGATGTCCTCATGAATTAAAGCCTCCTTGACGTTCAAGCCTTGTTTGCGTGCCATTTCCAGGGTTAGATTCACAGCCAATACATCGCCGGCATTATTGAGGACCCGTATGGTCAAAAAAGTCGTTCGCAGGGTGAGCTCCTCGGAAGAGTGCCGTCATATGTTCAGGCTTGCTCTTGATTTAGGCCACGCACCATCCGCGACCAGTACAAAAACTGCGCAATCAGACTGAGTGTCCCAAACAGGACCACCACCTCTAATCTCCCCGAGCAAGGCCAGAACCCCGCCCAGCCTCTTCCTTCTATTCGTCGCAACAGGTTGTCCAAAAACAGGAAGAAAAAGAACAGTGCCGCCAGGTTGTACCCCACCCTGGAATGTTTCTGAAATCTGGCAGCTTCGCCCTCATCTTCTTCATGTTTCAGCCAAAACAAGCACAGGAAGCCGACCATGAGATAAGCCGCGTTATGGCCCAGGAACGCCAATGCGGGCAGCATCACCCTCCACGCGACCAGTGGCCTGCCACCGTAAGCTTCAAGACTGCCAGCACCAGAGAGAGGTTCGGGGGCCTGATGCCGCAGCGCCACGATTTCAAGTCCCAGACTAATTCGTGAGCGAACAAGGGCCTTGAACCACCCCAATAGACTCAGAACAAATTTGAATAGGGAAGCAGTTTACAGGGACCTGTGGTCATCCCCGGGCGCTTCGTCAGAACCATCAAGGAATCCTGCCTCGAGCGCCTGATCCTGTTCGGAGAAGGCTCTTTGCGAAGGGCCATCCGCAAATTTGTTGAACACTACCATCGCGAGCGCAACCACCAAGGGCTAGGCAACCGGCTGATCATAGAGGAAGAGTCAGGTGCCGCGAACGGTGGACCGATTCAGTGCCGCCAGCGGCTGGGCGGAATGCTGAACTACTATTATCGTCAGGCAGCCTGAGGGAGGGCAAACAAACACCGAGGGGGTGATCATCAGCCGGTGCGTCCGCCCTCTGCCCAGTGTCGTGCGCAGACCGTTCCTGGGCTGGTTGCAGCCGGCCGTCCCGAGCCGTGAAGCGTGTGGACCTGGGAGGCCCCTAAAGGAGAACCATTCCTTGATCCAACGGAAACTTGCACCCTACGGACATTCCTGGGGAATGGAACTGCCCTGAGTTGAGTTTTTGGACCTTACGCGGTGACCATTACTTACGGTTGCGACGCGGTGAATCGCGCAGAGTTGTGCTCTGCGCCAGCCCGCGTTAGCGGCAATTTCAGCCGAATCCTGAAATGTTGCTTGACAATATAGCCGAAAATTGCTGTACTTCATTTTGAGGACACTATGAGCGAACCGGCAACGCCGAAGAGGAAACCCACCTATTTGGAGGTGGCACGCCTAGCCAAGGTAAGTCCCTCCTCGGTCACGCGCGTCCTCGAAGGCAGCGCAGGCGTGAGCAAGGAAATGCGTGCACGTGTGCAGCAAGCAGCCCAGTCGCTTGGGGTGGACTTCGAGAAGAAGAAACGTAGCAGGATTATTGCCTTCTTGCTTTCGAACCGGGACGTGCTGCACCCTTTCCAGGCGCGCATCCTGTATGGCGCCGAAACCTATTGTGCTTCCCATGCTTGGGAAATGCTTCTCTTCTCATTTCGCTATCAGCTCGGGGCCGCCCCCAAGGGGATTCCTCTCCCTCAGATTCTGACCCGGCGTGACATGGTTCGCGGCGTCATCCTGGGCGGAACGAATTCGGCGGGTCTTCTGCTCTCACTGAAGGAACGGGGCATCCCGTTTGCGGCGCTGGGCAACAACGTGGTCGGTGACTGGCGGCCCCGCGACTATAGCGTCGTATCGTCGGACGATGTCAGTGGATCCCTAGAGTTGACCTCCAGTCTCATCGCCCAGGGGCATCGCCATATCTGGTACATTGGAGACCTCCAGATGCCTTGGTTTGCGCACTGCGCCGAAGGCTACCGGCGCGCTATGATCGCCGCCGGGCTGGAACCGCGGATCAGAGAGGTTCGCGCCAGTGACCGCGAGCTGGGCTATCTCGCCGCGAAGTCGATCCTGACTCAGCCTCCAGTGACGGCGGTTTTTGCAGGTAATGACCAGGTCGCGGTGGGCGTGTACAGGGCGTTTCGAGACGCTGGCATCGCGATTCCCGGAGACATCAGTGTGGTCGGTTTCAATGACACGGAGGGAGAGATTCTGTACCCGCGCCTGACGACGGTCCGGGAATTTCCGGAGGAGCTCGGCAAGCATCTCGCGGAGCTCGTGCTTCGCTGCATATCGGTGCCAGATGCAGAGACACAGCAAGTCGTGCTGCCCACTCAACTGATTCGGCGGGAGTCGTCCCGTCCACTATCGCCCAATGACGTGGGGAGCCCGCCTGCCACCTTTAAGCTTGCTACTGTCCCGATGCCGTGAGGAAGCTCGCCATCGAGAATCACCTCTCCAATTGAATCCAGCCACCACCCGCCGGATGAAATCTCTGGTCTATGCGCGCGGACATAAGTAACGACAACATGCGCTGGCTTCAAGAATTGCGTCAGCGGAGATCGCCGCATTTGACCCAAATACGCGCTTCCCTATGGTCGTGTTGCAAGAATCCCTTGCTGCGTCAAAGACGGTGTTGGGCATCATTTCACGTTGATTCCTGCAAACACTCATTCAGAGCTTGAGAGATTCCATCCCAGATTGACATTGTTGCGTCAAATCACCATACGAAGCGCACCCCGGAGCCGTGTAGCGCAGAGAGGAGTTCTTTGATCTTCACTATACATGGGAACACAATGAAAATCGCGCTCTTCCCAACCCCCATATAATCAAAGGCTTGACCAAGACATTCAGCCTAATTGTCAGGGGAGCTTCGGATTAGATCCTTAGTGCTCTGCTGAAACTTTTCTTTTCCAAATGAAATTTCCAAGAAAAAGCTTGACTTTCGCCGTGGATCAGCATAAGAACGTGTCCTGATATGGATGTGTTGCAAGACTCAAGATCGGCCCTTTGTGCCTACGGTCCGTGGGAGTCGGGCGAGCCCGTCGACCCCAAGATATAGCGCTCTGATCCGGTGGTTACTAGAATTCGCAACACATCCATGTCAACAGAAGGAACCGCAAGGATTCGAATGGCCTCAGAATTTGGGGGGAAGGCATTAACCGTACCGCCGCGGGGCAGTGAAAGAAGTAGATTCATCGCCCCGGACCAGTAGAGAATCCCAAAGATCTGCGCGGTCTGATCCGGTGATTACGAGAACTTGCGACACATCCATGCAAGCAGAAAGAACCACAAGGATGCGAAGGCTGCTATGGGCTTACTGGCGGAAATCACGATTGATGAGTAACACTGAAGCGTGCCTCCAATGCGTCAACGGGTCTTGGGAATTTCTAAAAGGAGACGGAGCATTAATGCACACCATGAGAAAATTAGCCTATCTAGTCGGTCTACTTCTAATGATGACCCTGGCGGCGACTGGGCTGTGGGCCCAGGTGGACACCGCCACGATCCTCGGCACGATTCAGGACACAAGTCGTGCCGTGATTCCCGGCGCCACGGTGACTGTCACCGAGGTGAATACGAACATCAAGATCTCGAGGCAAGCGGACACGGAGGGCAACTTTATTGCCACTCCGCTCAAGATCGGCACGTACTCCATTACCGTAACAGTTCCCGGGTTCAAGACGGAGACCCGCGGCAACATCGTGCTTCAGGTGCAGGACCGAATCCGTGTCGACTTCGTGATGCAAGTCGGCGAGGTATCCCAGAAAATCACAGTGGAAAGCAAAGCTGCGGTTATCGAGACCAGCACCTCTTCTCTTGGTCAGGTGGTCAACTCCCGCCAGATGCTCGACCTTCCCTTGAACGGCAGGAACTACCTTGACTTGGCGACCCTGACCTCCGGGGTGGCGAACACCGCCGCGGGGACGAATGGAAATGTCGGCGGCGGCTTCGTCGTCAACGGTACCCGCGCGGATCTGAACAACTACTTGATGGACGGCATGGACAACAACTCCAACGACAGTGGTGGAAACGTGCTGTATACCAGCGTGGATGCCATTCAGGAGTTCAAGGTGCAGACGAACTCCTATTCCGCCGAGTTCGGGCGGAGCGGTGGCGCGGTCATCAACGCGGTCATCAAGTCCGGGAGCAATCAATTGCATGGTTCGGTTTTCGAGTTTATGCGCAACTCCTCGCTGGACGCGCGTGACTACTTCGAAGATCCGGCCACGAAGAAGGCCTCGTTCAAGCAGAATATATTCGGCGCCACGATCGGCGGCCCGATCAAACGGGACAGGCTATTCTTCTTCGCTGACTACCAGGGGACGCGGATCCGCACACCCAACTTCTTCGTTTCATCCGTACCCACGGCGGGCCAGCGCCAAGGCGACTTTTCGGCGGATGGCAACAACAAGATTTACGAACCGGACACATACGATGCGGGCAACCAAAGTCGGCAACAATTCCCCGGGAACGTCATCCCCTCGGGCGCCTCGGACTACTACATCTCGCCGATTGCGCAGGCGTACATGAACCTCTACCCGGATCCAAACCTGCCAGGGCTCAGGAACAATTTCTCCATCGCCCCAGTGGACTCCGACCGCACCGACCAAATGGATGCGCGGCTGGACTATAACGTCTCCAGCGTGGATCAGGTGTTTGGCCGTTTCTCTTGGGGTGACCGCACCAACCTCCAGCCCTCTCCGCTTCCCGGATTGGCCAATGGTGGCAACTCCAACACAGGTTACACCTACATGACTCCTGTAGGCTTGACGCTGAGCAATATCCACACCTTCACGCCGCGGACCGTGAACGAATTGCAGGCCGGCTTTAACCATATGCGGAGGCGGACGGGCATTCCCGTGGGCGGACAACACTTCCCCCCCCCGGAGCTGCAGGTTCCCGGGGTGCCGGACAATCCCAGCACAAACGGCCTGACGATCTTCGCGCCCAGTGGGTACCACCGCGTGGGAGATCCTGGATATGCACCGACCCTCCTGGCCAGCCGGGAGACCCAGGTGTCGGATACCCTCAGCTTGATGCGGAATCGCCACAGCATCAAACTCGGGGGGGGGATGCGGTGGAGTGAGTTCAATATCTTCCAGGTTTCTCGCCCGCGGGGGAACTTCAACTTCAACGGTCTCTTCACGCAAGACCCGGCTGATACGGAGGAGGGGACCGGCAGTTCGCTGGCTGACATGCTGTTGGGGCTGCCATCGTTCGCCAACATCTCGTCCCTGATGGACCTCGGAAACCGCCAGCATGTGTTGTCCGTGTTCGCGCAGGACGACATCAAGGTCAGTCAGAGTCTCACGCTGAACCTGGGGGTTCGTTACGAGTACACGTCGCCCATCGTCGGAGTGCACGACCATCAGGCAAATTTCGACTTTGCCACCGGCGAACTCATTCTGGCCAACCAGGGTGGCGCATCGCGAGGCCTTACGGACGTTGACAAGCTGAACATCGCGCCCCGCATCGGCCTGGCCTGGACGCCGTTCCAGGACCGCAAGACGGTGTTTCGAGCCGGCTACGGCATTTTCTACAGTGGGCAAGAGATCAAGACGGCTGCCCCTTTGCAGATCGCCTACAATATTCCCTTTTACTACGAGCCCCAGTTCTACAGCAACGGCATCACCCCGGTGATTACGGTGGAGCAGGGCTTTCCAAGCCTCGATCCAAGTCGGGCCGTCGATCCACCCGTGACCAGTTTGGACACCCGCTTGAAGACGCCGTATTATCAGCACTGGAACTTAAGCGTCCAGCGCCAACTGCCAGCACAGATCGGGCTCGAGGTCGCCTATGCCGGGTCCAAGGGCACACATCTGCAAGTAACGACCGACTACAACCAGGTGATGGTGCCCAGCTCGGCCGACGTCCAGTCGAGCCGGCCGTATCCGGATTTCGGGGCCTTCACTTCGATACAGGACCGCGGCAATTCCACCTACCATTCGCTGCAGATCCGGGCGGAAAAGCACCTTTCGCAGGGCCTGTATCTTCTGAGCGCCTTCACCTGGAGCAAGTCCATCAACGACTTGCCGGAGATCTGCTGCGCGGATTCATTCCCTCAAGACTCCCACAACATGCGGGCAGAGAAAGGCCGGTCTGATTTCGACCAGGAGCGGCGCTGGGTAACGAGCTTCGACTATGAACTTCCCATCGGCAAGGGGCAGCGTTGGGGGAACTCAAGTCACGCGGCCGATGTGCTGATCGGCGGCTGGCACATCGGGGGGATTCTAGCCTTCGGCAGTGGATTCCCATTCTCGCCGATCCTCGGCTATGACCCGTCCAACACCGGTTCCCAGGGCTGGATGCGGTCGAACCGGATCGCCAACGGAAATCTGCCTTCCGGCCAGAGGACCCCGAACAATTGGTTTGACCTGAACGCGTTTTTAGATCCTCCCTCTAACACGTACACGTTCGGCAACGCCGGGCGGAATATCCTGGATGGACCCGGCTCACAGGTTGCGAACATGGCCGTGCGCAAGGTGTTCTCAGCGGGGGAACGGATGAAGGTTGAGTTCCGGGCGGAATTCTTCAACGCCTTCAACCATCCGAACTTCGCCCAGCCGGACAACGTCATCGACGACGGCGCTGGCGCCGCCAGTGTTATCACTTCGACTGCCAGCGCGATGCGGCAGATCGAATTCGGACTGCGGCTATCCTTCTGAAGCGTTTTGTGGCTGTGCGGCGTGGAGCGCACCCTGCTCCACGCCGCACAACGCTTGGCCGAACAAGGGAATCAGCAAATAGCCTGATTATGGGATCGTGACTCATCTTGAGGTGGCACGGGCATCCTGCCCGTGTGAACTCATGGCCAAGATGGCTATGCCACCTCAAAATGAGTCACTACCGGTTATTTCTATTGGTTCAAAAAGGGGCGAGCATGATTACAAGACGGAAGTTCATGGCGGCCGGCGCGGCCGTGACCGCTCTGGCAGGTCATTCGATGGTGCGAGCCGATGTGCCGGACCATCTCTGGAGCGGGTATGATTTCGGGCCGGGACCGAAAGTTGCCGACCGGCTGAATCAGGGACCCTTCGGCGTCGAGCAGGACGAGGGCTGGCGGACCCTCGTTACGACGACCCCGTCGGCCAAGCCGGTGCGGAATTTCGGCATGGGATTGTGCGGCTACACCTGGGAGGAGGCCGGGCCCTCGCTGCCCGCGCGCGCCGGAAAGCAGACGTTGGAAGACCACGTGGAAATGATGGCCGCTCTTCCTTTCGTGGACGTCCTTTACATCCGGTGCGAATGGCGGGACGTGCAGTCGAGGCCGGGCCAGCTCGATCTGAGTCCGGTCTGGAAGCTGACCTTCGACGCGGCCAAACGCCACGGCAAGCGGGTGGCATTTCGCGTGATGCTCTCCAACACGGTCTTCCAGCCCAAGCAACTTGCCCTGCCGGATTTCCTGCAGCAGAAGATCCCGGTGGTGAGCATCGGCCGCTCGCGCGAGAAGGGCGGCGATTTTGAATTTCGCGAACCGCGCTACGACCATCCCGAGTTTCTGAAGGCCTTCCGCGAACTGAACGAGCTGCTTGCGTCCGAATTCGACGGCCATCCGCAACTCGAGTGGATGGACCTGATGATGTATGGCTTCTGGGGCGAAGCGCACACCAGCGACCTGAAGAGTCCGTTTCCCGACTACCTGACGGCGGAGCGGACGATGGTGCACCTCACAACCCTGCAGTTGGGTGCATGGAAGAAAACGCCGCTCGCGGTGAACACCGAGCCGGACATCAGCCAGGTGGGAAACCGTGAAGTGCACGACCTGTGCGTGCGCGATGGCTGCTGGCTGCGATCGGACTCGATCCTGGACATCGAGGAGCCGATTCAGATCGAGAGCCTGGCCAACCGTCCGCCCTGGCTGGCGGTGGTGATGGAGGACGGTGGATATCGCGAGTACGACGTGAACGAAATCCCGGTGGACGAAGCGGGAATCAACCTGCGCGAGAAGGCCATGCTGCACGTGCTTGACCTGGGGGCCAACTACTGGTCCCTGTGGACGGAGGGCGAAAACCTGAAGCGGTACAACGAGCGCTACCCGCGGGGCTTCGCCGCCTTGCAGCAGCGCATGGGGTATCGCGTGCGGCCCTCGTGGATATGGCAGAGGAAGCGCTACGGGACGAGCGAGGTGGTCGTCTGCATTGCCAACGACGGCGTGGCCGGTGTGCCGGGCGTGCTGCGGCTCTCCCTCGAAAGCTTGGACGGTAACCTGCAAATGAGCGGCGGTCTGGACGCCGGCCACCCCTACGGAGGGAGAATCCGGGAGGCGAGCTTTGTGCTGCCCCGCGGGATGGAGGGGCAGCGTCTGAAGCTGCGCGCCGAGATCGAGACCCGAGGCGTGCGGCGGCCTGTGAACTGGGCCTGCGAGCAGCCCCTCGAAGCCGACGGATCGTTCACGATCGAATTGAAGCGGTTTGATGCGAAGGGGTGGCGAAAGGGAGTCTGATGTGGCCGTTGGCGGCAAGGCCGGCCCACCACTCGAACCCTGGCAAGAGATTGGGTCCCCCTCTGCCGGCTTCACATTCAGCGCTGCCGGGAAACGATACGCATACGTCGCGGCGGGTGAGTTCGCGATACCAGCGCTCAAGGTCAAGGACGCCTATTATTCCGCAAGGTGGCTTGGTCGCCCGCGGCGCTCGCCGAAGGGGCTCCACAGGCTGCGGAAGAACGCTCCGATGCTGTCATCCTGAGCGGAGCGAAGGATCCCTGTATTTGAATTCTCAAGCAAATGCAGAGGTCCTTCGTCGCCTGCGGCTCCTCAGGATGACAGCTTTGGCGGCTTTTCAGCAGCCTGTCCAGTCGTTGTGACTATCGAAGGGCCGACCGTCATCGACGACGGCCAGCGGACCGGTGCGGGGGCGTACCCAAAGGAGACCTGGAATCCGAGGCTCAAATGGATTGCAAATACGCATGGTGAGGGTTGTACTCCCCGACGATTCAAGAGTTGAGTTCAGTTCCCAATTTGACGCCCTCTTCCATGCAATGAGAGGAATCATATGCGTAAATCGCTTCTTGCCTTCCTGCTCTTGCTCGCTTCAGCAAGCGTAACCTTTGGCCAAGCTGAGAAGCCTCTGTTATTGCGGGAGCCGACCGTGAGCCGCACCGAGGTCGCCTTCTCCTACGCAGGCGATATTTGGATTGCCAGTCGCGACGGCGGCGAGGCGCGACGGTTGACCACCGGCGTCGGGATCGAGACCGATCCTCTCTTTTCTCCCGACGGAACCCAGATCGCTTTCACCGGCGAGTACGACGGAAACCGCGACGTATACGTTGTACCCGCCGCAGGGGGTGTGCCGCGACGGTTAACGTATCACCCAGGTCGCGACGAGGTTGTAGGCTGGACGCCCGATGGCAAGCAAGTGCTCTTTCGCTCGGATCGGATGAGCTTCACGTACGGGCTGGTGCGACTTTTCACCACTTCCCTGGCGGGTGGATTTCCGGCCGAGGTCCCCTTGGCCAGAGCCAGTGAGGGCTCCTACTCTCCCGATGGCTCGCACCTGGCGTATGTGCCGATCGAGCAGGGGCAGAAGGCCTGGAAGCGGTATCGAGGGGGGCAGACGCGCCCGATCTGGATTGCGAACCTCGCCGACTCGAACATCGAAGCGAAGATTCCCCGCGACAACTCGAACGACTTCAACCCTATGTGGGTGGGCGACACCGTTTATTTCCTCTCTGACCGCAACGGCCCGGTTTCCCTCTTTGCCTACGACACCAAATCGGCCCAGGTGAAGCCCGTAGTCCAGAACCACGGATTAGATATCAAATCGGCTTCGGCCGGGCCGGGCGCCATCGTCTACGAGCAATTTGGCTCGCTGCATCTGCTCGACTTGAATTCAGGCCGCGACCACGAACTCGAAATTCGGCTGGCGGGTGATCTTGCCGAGGTGAGGCCGCACTTCCAGAAAATCGAGCCCCGGCGGATCCGATCTTCGGTGATTTCCCCCAGCGGCGCGCGGGCCGCTTTTGCCGCACGCGGCGAGATCCTGACGGTGCCGGCGGAGAAAGGCGACATCCGCAATCTGACGAATACAACCAGCGTCGTGGAGCGCGACCCGGCGTGGTCTCCCGACGGGAAGTGGATCGCTTACCTGTCCGACGAGTCGGGCGAGTACGCGCTCCACATTCGCGACCAGAGCGGCATGGGCGAAGTGCGGAAGATTGACCTCGGCAATCCGCCCACCTTCTACTACTCGCCCCTTTGGTCCCCAGACTCCAAGAGGATCGCTTACACCGACAAGCGGTTGAACGTGTGGTATATGGATCTCGAGAAGAAGACGCCCATGCGCGTGGACGCCGATACTTATGCGGGTCCCTTCCAACAGCTCAATCCCTCCTGGTCACCGGATAGCCACTGGCTTGCTTACACCAAACAACTCCAGAGTCACTTGCACGCGGTGTTCGTCTACTCGTTGGAGCAGATGAAGACCTACCAGGTGACCGACGGAATGAGCGATGCCCTCTACGCCCGGTTCGACAAAGAAGGTAAATACATCTACTTCGCCGCCAGCACGGACGTCGGCTTGACCACGGGTTGGTTCGACATGTCGAGCCTGCAGCGTCCGGTCACGCGCAACGTTTACGCGGTCGTGTTGCGGAAGGACCTGCCTTCACCGGTCGCCCCCGAGAGTGATGAAGAGAAGGCGCCAGAAGCCAAGCAGAACGAGAAGGAGAAAGGGAAAGAGGACAAGCCGGTCACGGTCCAGATCGATTTCGAGAATATCAGCCAGCGCATTGTGGCCCTGCCCATCCCCGCCCGCAATTACTCCGGGCTCGAGGCGGGCAAGCCGGGCGTGCTGTACCTGGTGGAAGGCCCCGCGATTTATCCCCTCGACCATGACGAGGGAGGCCCCAGGCTCGCCCTGCACAAGTTCGATCTGAAGACACGCCAGACGGAAAAGATCCTCGAAGGCATCAGTTCCTTTGACCTTTCCTTCAACGGCGAGAAGATGCTTTACCGGCAGAAAGATCAATGGTTCATTGCCAAGGCCGAGAAGCCTTCCGCGGGCCCGCCCCAGCCCGGCGAGGGAGGCCCGCTGAAGCTCGACGCAATGGAAGTCTATGTGGACCCGCGCGCCGAGTGGAAACACATGTACTTCCAGGTCTGGCGCGACGAGCGCGACTTCTTCTACGACCCCGGCTTGCACGGGATCAACCTGGAAGCCATCAAGAAGAAGTACGAGCCCTATCTTGACAACATCTCGAGCCGCGACGACCTGAACTACCTGTTCGAGGAGATGCTGGGCGAGATGACGATCGGCCATATGGGTATCGGCGGCGGCGACCGGCCGGAGCCGAAGAAGATAAAGGGCGGACTGCTCGGCGCCGACTACAAGCTGGAGAACGGGCGATATCGCTTTGCGCGCGTCTACAACGGCGAGAATTGGAACCCCAAACTGCGTGCTCCGCTCACCCAGCCCGGCGTCAACGTGCTGGCAGGTGAATATCTGCTTGCCGTCAATGGGCGCGAGTTACGCGCAACGGACAATATTTACAGCTTCTTTGAGGAAACGGCGGACAAGCAGGTGGTGCTCAAGGTCGGTCCCAACTCCGACGCGACAGGGTCGCGCGACGTTACGGTGGTGCCGGTTGAGGACGAGATCCCACTCCGCAACTTGGCCTGGATGGAGGACAATCGCCGCAAGGTCGACCAGATGACAGGGGGCCGTGTGGCGTACGTCTACCTGCCCGATACCTACGCCGGCGGGTACACCAATTTCAACCGCTACTATTTCGCCCAAGTCGGCAAAGAGGCCGCCATCATCGACGAGCGGTACAACGACGGCGGCGACATCGCCGACTACATCATCGACTATCTTCGCCGTCCGCTGCTGAGCTTTTGGACCTTGCGCGAAGGAGAGGACATCACCACGCCGATCGAAGCCATCTTTGGCCCCAAGGTGATGATCATTGATGAAATGGCCGGTTCGGGCGGCGACGCCTTGCCCTGGATGTTTCGCAAGACCGGGATCGGCCCACTTATCGGCAAGCGGACCTGGGGCGGGCTGGTGGGCCACTACACCAAACCCAGTGACTTGATGGACGGCGGCTCTACCGGCACACCGAACCTGGCTTTCTATAATCCCAACGGCACATGGGATATCGAAAACCATGGCGTCCCGCCGGATATTGAGGTGGAATACGACCCCAGAGCGGTGCGCGAGGGACACGATCCTCAACTGGAAAAGGCCGTCGAGATCGTGCTGGAGCTGCTCAAGAAGAATCCCTTGCCGACGCCCCATCGGCCAGCGTACCCGAATTACCACCAGCAGTAGTTTTTTGGGTCGTGGGTGGGATGCGGAGCAACGCAGGCACCTTGCAGCGAAGATGCAATGTGTGTTGCCTTGCGCACCTACCACTACTGCAAGCCACCTACCCTTCTTAAGGCGCTCTGCGCCTCCGCTTCCTGAGTGAGAGAAACACCTATCGTTCCGCAGAAGATGTGGCCAAGCGGTCTGAGGTTGAGGCGTTATTACGGAAAGTTGGCACTGGCCCTTCTTTTCAACGGACCAGGTCTTCATCCGGAGCAGGCCACGCTCTCTTTGGAGATTCAGTCGAACGTTCTTTAGCACCGTTCCCAGATTTTCGTGCGCAACGCTGAGGACTCCCTGATCTGTGTCAGCCGTGGCAGTCCAGCCGTTGCAGGAGACAGAGACCGGGCCCCCGGGCCGCGCCGAGGCCGTCGCTGCGGCCCAGGCAACCAAGATCATCACTCTGAGGAATCTGCTCTTCATCCCTCCCGTCCGCTGACTGGCTCGCGACTGATCTGTGCCCCACGGATTCTTGACAGATTTAAGAGCCAGGTGTTCTCCCTCCACCAATGAGTTTGTACCTGGATCTGCAGAGTTCTCTATCCCCGCGAGCACTTCGCTCCTTGACGACTCCCAGCGGGAGCTGTGGGAGGAAGGGTGCGCGGGCTTGAAAGCGGGCGGGGGTCGGCCGCATGCCTCATTTGACCCCGACGGACGCGTGGCGGACGCAGCGCAGGCCGGCCCTGGTTACCGCCTTCTGGAAACAAGCGGGACGGTTGGACGGTTGTCACAGTATTAGGTAAATCCGGGTGGCCTGCGTGCCCGGATCGCCCACCATCAGAAGCCGTCCCTCCGACCACACTGGCACATCGACTACCTCCGAGCGCACAGCCGGTTTCATTGTATTTGGTTTAGTTACGATGCGCGACGACGTGAGCACCAATGGGCCCGCGTGGTGCGGACGGTGAGGGGCGCGAAGATCCCTCTCCTCGGGTTCGGAGCCTCAGACTGCGATTGTCGGTCGCATCTTTACTTCTTCAAGCGTTGCCCATCACGGATCAGCTTCCAGCGAGGCCTGGAATCCTTGGTCAAGCGACACCCTCCGGTAGAGGAGTTCTAGCCTGGCAATTGGAGTCGCGTGCGTATGGGTCGATATCCCCCAAGCTGTCACCATCACTCAGAACAAAAAAGTGTTGGCCGTTTTCCTCGAACCATTCGCTCATAATTAGGTTGCGCCCACAATGGTCTGGGGTTGAAGATCGGATAGATGGGTGTTGGTAGCCAAGTCCACCGTAGGATTCGAGAGCCGAGCCTGGGTCGAGACGAGCCCAAAGATGCTCCTAAGGACGAAGCCCCGGTTATGCCCCTGGGCTTCGTCGCGGATCGAGTATGGCGAGCCGGTCGCAGCGTCAAGGGTCTTTGATGAACTGTCCGACAAAAAACGTCGGACCGCCCTTGACTCCGCTCCCGGCTTGCAAAAGGCGTGGCGTCTCTTGACAGAGCCAATGCCGTTATAGATGGGAATCCCGGTTTGATAGCCCGCTCAGGAGCGAGGAATCGCATGATATCCAATAAGCTGATCTATGTGGCGTGGTTAACGCTTCCACTTTTGGTTCTGCTGACCCCACCCACAGAACCCGCCCTAGCCCGGGGAGCAAGTCAGGAGGCTTCCGCAGCTTTCCAACCCGTCGTGACCATCGAAGACTCACTTATAAAGTTCGCCATGGACAGCACGGGGCGTGCTCAGGTCGCGGTAAAACAGCCGGGCGGGCGCGAGTGGGTGCTGGCGCCGGCCGATCTCCCTTTCTTTTCCCTCCCCACCCAGGGTGGTGAGCACTTGGAGATACAACTGGATTGGTCGCACTCTCGCGAAGAAGCTTTGCAAAACGAAATCGGCAAAGGAACCCGGAAACGGATTCCGGGCGTGGCGCGCGCCGACTCGTCCAGGCTGGAACTGGAGTTATTCCTCGACCATTACGACGACGCTCCGGGGTGGGTGATGACCCAATTGCGGCTGCGCGTGCCCGCCTCCGCCGTGAAACCCGTCGAAGTCGGGACCGTCGAGATCGCGTCGCTGAGGTTGGTTGCGCCGCCCGCGGGACAAACGTACTGGTCATTCCAGGGCGCGGGGGACGTGCGCGAGCATTATGTTCGGCCGGTGCCGGCGGGATTCCACAAAGAGAACTTTTTGGGGGTCATCGAGCCCGGCTACGGGGGCGGAATCCCCGTGGTGGATCTCTGGCAGCCGGGGGGAGGGCTCGCACTGGGCCACCTCGAACTCCAGCACCAGGAACTGGCCTTGCCGATTGCGGCGCGCGCGGATGGTTCGGTGGACATGCTAATCCACCAAGAGGTCCGGCGGGCATTCCGACCGGGAGCGACTTGGTCCAGCCCTTATGAATTTGTCGCGGTCCATCACGGGGACTTTTATGCGCCCCTAAGAATGTACGGCGGGCTGATGGCGCGCCGAGGACTCCCCCGTCCGCAATCGCCTCCTGACGCCTACGAACCCTATTGGACAACTTGGGGCTATGGCTATGATTTCCGCCTCGCCGATATTCGAGAAAAACTTCCCCTTTTAAAGACGCTCGGTATTCCCTGGATCGTCATTGACGACCGCTGGTTTGATGCGGCCGGCGACTGGGAACCTCGCCGCGATATCTATCCTCGCGGCGAGGAAGATTTCCGCGCCATGGTGGACGAGCTCCACCGCGCCGGCTTCAAGGTCCAACTCTGGATCGTCCCCTCGGAGGTGGACGCGGGGTTAGACCTCGAGGCGTGGAAGGCGGCGCACCCGCAGCTCAAAAACTTGAGCCACTTTATTCCCTCGGCGGTGCGACGGGCCAAGCTCCTCGATGCGCATCCCGACTGGATCATCCTCGACGAGCACGGCACCCCCCCCTTGAGCAAGCGCGGCTACTACTACCTCTGCCCCGCCCTGCCCGACGTGCAGAATTACTTCCGCGCCAGCGTGGAGAAATGGTTCCGTCAGTGGGGTGTGGACGGGTTGAAACAGGACGCGGTTTACATCTGCCCTCCCTGCTATAACCCCAAGCACCACCACGCTTCGCCCGAGGACGCGCCGCAGGCGTATGCGGCCGTCCAGAAGACTATTTTTGAGACGGCGCGGGCGGCAAAACCTCACTGCGTCATCTATTCCTGCCCGTGCGGAGTCGCCCCGGAATACACGTGGCTGCCTTGGCTCAACCAACTGGTAACAGCCGACGCCGAAGGCCCAGACCAGGTGCGCAGCCGCACGAAAGCCTTGCGGGCGCTCGCGGGCGACCGAGTGGCAATCTTTTCCGACTTCGTCGAGATGGGCGATTTTTCTTCCGCACTCGGCGTGGGCGATGTGCTTGAGACGGAATTCACTTCCTTCACACAGGAGAAGAAGCTGGTTCACTACATAGAATCCTTTCCAGCCGAACGCGCTGCCCTCATGCAGGAGACGAAGGTCGACTTCGAAAAGTGGTTTGGGCTTTATCGCCAGCTCCAACTTAGTCACGCCACGTACCTCAACCTCTATGACATCGCGTTCGACCATCCGGAAGCGCACGTGCTTCGCAAGGGTGAAAAGCTTTACTATGCGTTCTATACCCCCCAACCGCAAGACAACTTCCGCGGGCCGGTCGAATTCCGTGGGCTCGGAAGGGGGACGTACCGCGCTTATGATTACTACCACGCACAGGACCTCGGCATAGTGACCGCGCAAAGCCCGCAGCTCTCCGTCGTCTTTCGAGGATTCTTGCTGGTGGAGTTGAGTCCTGCCGGGTCAGCTTCCCCACCCGCTCACTAACGGTTGTGTCCCGATTTCAGTGGAAATGTAAGTTAAAGAAGGCAAGCAAGCGGTGAAGATGCCGCGGCTCAGTTGCCATCGGTTTCGATCCAACGAGGTGCGGATGTGGCTGACCATCATTGCCTAAAACCTGGGCAACCTCTGGCGACGACTGCTGCTGCCACACAGGCTCGGAAACTGGTCGTTGACGAGTTTGCAGCACCGTTTGGTGAAGACCGGCGGACGGCTGGTGAAACATGCGCGCTATTGTTGCCTGCTCTTGGCGGAGAGTCATCTGACGCGGCGGCTCTTCGGAGCGATGGGGCGGGGGATTGCAGCCTTGCCGGCAGCCGGGGGTTAGGCGGAGGCAGTGGGCACATCCAGGCCAATCGACGGAGGGAGCGAAGGTCGGAGGGGTGTAGGATCAATCGACTGAAAAAGAGGCTGTTGGCGGTTTTGTTTCACCTGGCAGCGGCGGTCCTGTCTCCTGAGAGGGGACGCCGGCGCCGAGCAGTCAAAAATGTTGGTCTAACTCTGGCCAACGGGTTGACACTCAGCCCCGCCAGCAGGCCATAATGGAAATCCCAGGTAGGATAAGACGGGGTGAAAATATGCGATTGGCAACTCGGTTTCCGTTGGCTTGTCTGGTATCAATTCTAGTCACATCTTCCCTGGCGCTGGGGCAGGAAACGCAGAAGACCGCCGAGTACCGCGCCCTCAAAGCCTACATCGATTCCATCCCTGCCATCGACACTCACGACCACCTGCGTCCTTTCGATCGCTTGTCCGGCTACGTCCAGACCGAACGTGGCTATGGCATGAACTTGTACGGGCTGCTGAGCACCAGTTATTTCGAGTGGATCAATTCCATCCCGCCCTGGAAGCCCGGCGGGAAATTCACCGACTGGTGGGCACAGGAAAAACCCAATTTCGATAACGTGCGGGCCACGAACTTTTACCGCTATTTGCTTCCCGCCTTCCGCGACCTTTACGGCGTGGACTATGACCACATCACGGATGCGCAAGCCCAGGAGCTCGATGGGCGGATTTTTGAAAACTACCGCGACCGTAAATGGGTCGAAGATGTGGTGACGCGGCGCTCCAACATTGAGCTCATGCTCATCGACCCATATTGGGCCAAGCTCGATTTCCACAGTTTCTATAAGTTCGGAGTGTTGGTGTTCAATGTCAGCTCTCTGCTGCACGGTTTTCACCCCTCGGAATTCAAAGACCCTCTGGATAATCCCTACCGCCTCGCGGACCAGTGGCACTTCCCGGTGAAGTCGCTGGATGACTACCTGGCTTTGCTTGACCGGCTCTGTGGCGAGGCCAAGGCCGGCGGCGCCGTCTCTCTGAATGACGATGACACGGCCTACGAGAGGACCTTGCAGTTCGACCGGGTGCCCAAGGAGGTGGCCGCCCGGGTCTTTGGCCGCCCCCGCACAGAGTTGACTGCCCAGGAGGTCAAGGCGTTCGAAGACTTTACCATGTGGCAGTTGGTCGGGCTCAGCGCCAAGTATGAGTTGCCCTTTCAAATTCACACGGGCGCTGGGCGTATCCAAGGCTCGAACCCCATGCTTTTGATGGATATGATCGAGGCCAACCCCCAGACAAAATTCCTTCTCATGCACGGCGGTTATCCCTGGATTGGTGAAACCGGTGCCATGGTGATGGCATCGATCCCTCATGCCGCCAACCTTTGGATCGATTCCTGCTGGCTGCCCACCATCAGTTACACGATGGCTAAGCGCGCGTACCAGGAATGGCTGGAAGTGATGCCTTCGAACCGCATCCTGTGGGGTTCCGATTTACATCACGCGGAAGGAATCTATGCCGCTACTGAATTCACGCGTCGTTGCTTGGCCGAGGCACTGGCAGAGAAAATTATCCACGGGGACTTGACCGAAGAGGAAGCGCGGCATATCGGCAGACAGATCATGCGGGAGAATGCCCTGAGTCTCTTCCCACGACTCCGCACCAAGCTGTGGAGAACCGGTGATCAGTCCGAACCTCCTGCCGGCCATGACTAGCCACTCGCAGCCGAACACCGCAAATGAAACTGGCGATGCTCAAGAGGTGGCGTGCCCGGTGAACTCCGCTTCCCAGTTCACCGCTTCCGGCTTAAATGATTCCACCCCCCCCCCGAGATGCTGCCTGCGTGGCGGGTGTCACATGGGGTATGGCAAATTCTCTTGGAGTGTCCGCGAATCAAGGGCACCTCCGTCGAAGGGCGGCATGTCCCCTCAGCATACTCGGGGCGGACAACCCGCACGCTCCGTTCGAGGTGGCGGGGACTGGAAACGGAGTCGTCAGACCACCGCGCCAGACCTCGACCCTACCACCCCCAATTGTGGCGGTTTGCACCACTTCCACCTTCATTTGGCTTTCTTTTAGTTTCCTTTTTCTTTCTTGACTTTCCTATCTGTTAGGCGTACTAATCGGATGCGATAAGTCAAACCTAGTGGAAATGATGAAACCGTGTAATCCCAATAGAGTTGAAATCGGAAATTACGGATCAAGCACAGGAGGCTGCGAATGAGAAAGTGGATCGTAGGGATCCCTTTGCTGTTTGTATTGCTGGCGAGCTCAAACATACGGGCTCAAGTTGATACCGCCACCATCGTGGGCACAATCCGCGACGCCTCGGGAGCCGTGGTGCCCGGTGCGGCAGTCGCCGCCACCGAGGTCAACACCAACGTCAAGGTTTCAACTCATTCAGATTCGGAGGGCAATTACGTCCTGGTGCCGTTAAAGGTGGGTACCTACAGCGTTACGGTTGAAGCGATGGGCTTCAAGACTCAAGTGCAGTCCAACGTCCTCCTACAAGTGCAGGATCGTCTGCGCGTGGATTTCAGTCTGACGGTGGGGGCGGTTTCCCAGACTGTGAACGTGACCGAACAGGTGCCGCTCGTGCAAACGGAATCATCTTCGCTCGGTGAGGTCATCGGTAGCCGGCAGATCACCGACCTGCCCCTCAATGGTCGCAACTACCTCCAGCTTGCGACGCTGACCACAGGAGTCAGCACGGTTATAGAGGGCGGATCATGGCCGGGCGGCGGTTCATCGGCCACTAACGGCAACGCCGGCGGGTTCTACGTGGTCAACGGCACTCGCGGTGGCCTGAACAATTTCCTGCTCGATGGCATCGACAACAATTCCAACGACAACGCTGGGAACGTGCTCCGTACCAGTGTGGACGCCGTCCAAGAGTTTAAGGTACAGACCAGCACTTATTCCGCCGAGTTTGGCCGCAGCGGTGGGGCGGTGATCAACGCCACCCTCAAGTCCGGCACCAATAAGTTCCACGGATCAGCTTTCGAGTTCCTGCGCAACCAGGCTCTCGACGCGCGAGGATTCTTTGAACCTGCCGATTCCCCGAAGGCACCCTTCAAACAGAATCAATTCGGAGGCACACTGGGTGGTCCAATCCGGAAAGATAAGACATTCTTCTTTGGCGACTATCAGGGCACACGCGTGCGGACGGCACTGACCGATTTTTCCACCGTCCCAACCGTCGCCGAGGTGGGTGGGGATTTCAGCGGCATCCTCGGCCCGCAAAGCACCTCGTGTGGCGCTGATGGTGCTTCGTCCTGTGTTGACGCCCTGGGCCGGCCGGTCTATCAGAATGAGATTTTCAACCCAGCCACGACGCGCATGGTCAATGGCGCCCCTGTCCGCGACGGATTTGGGTTTGACCCCGTGACGGGCATGCCCATTACCGGGCAGGCGAATGTCATCCCGACTGAGTCGTTGAATTCGATCGGTTTGGCATTCGCCAACCTCTATCCTCCCCCCAGCGTCACAGGCGCTCTCGCCAACAACTTCGTCGCCGATGACCCAGGCCGCGATAGGATTGATCAGATGGACGCGCGGATTGATCAAAATTTCTCGAGCCGCAACCAGCTCTTTGGCCGCTTCTCGCTCAGCCAACGGACCAGGTTCCAGCATCCACCCCTGCCTGGACTTGCGGATGGAGGCAACTACGGCACGGGGAACTTCCTTGAAGCTACGCGCGGCCTGGCAATGGCGGAAACGTTCACCCTCAACCCCAGCACCGTCAATGAATTTCGCCTGGGCTTCAGCCGCATCCACTACAGCGACAACATCCCGGAATACGGCAACAATTATCCAGCCCAGGATCTGCAGGTTTCCGGCGTGCCCAGCGACCCCATGGTGAACGGGCTGACGCTCTTCCAGCCCAACGGCTACCGCCGACTCGGCGAACCTGGTTACACGCCCACTCTCGTCACCAGCCAGGAATTTCAAATCGGGGACACGCTCACTCTGATTCGCGGCCGGCACTCCCTCAAGACCGGCACCCTACTGCGCGACAGCCAATTCAATATGTTGCAAATCGGCCAGCCACGCGGCCGTATGAGTTTCAGCGGCCAGTTCACCATGGATGATCCTTCCTCGGCCGATGGAAGCGGGAATGGCCTCGCCGACATGCTGCTGGGGATTCCCAACTACGCGGTTATCTCCAATATCACGTATTGGGGCAATCGGCAGCGCACCTACGGTGGTTTTGTTCAGGACGACTTCAAAGTGAGTTCATCACTCACTCTGAACCTCGGCCTGCGTTATGACTACACGACGCCGATTGTCGAGTCACACAATCGACAGAGCAACTTCGATTACAGCACCGGGCAGATCATTGTGGCCGGCCAGGATGGGAATTCGCGAGGATTAACCGCCATGGATAAGGGCGACTTCGCACCCCGCCTGGGCTTTGCCTACAGCCCGTTCGCAGGCCACAAGACGGTAATTCGCGGCGGCTACGGACGCTTCTTTAGTTACCAGGAAATCCGGACCGGCGACCCGCTACAGCTCGACTACAACCTACCCTTCTTCTACGAGCCCAACTTTGTGAGCGATGGGCTCACACCCGTGATCACCGTCGCACAGGGTTTTCCGTCCCTGAATCCCAGTGAGGCAAGGCTTGCCGGCGTGACCAGCGTTGACCGTCGCCTGAGAGCTCCCGTGTTCGATGAATGGAACCTCAACATCGAACACCAAATCCCCGGCGACGTGCTCCTGGAAGCGGCGTATGTGGGCTCCAAAGGAACGCACTTGCAGGTGCTCGTAGACCACAACCAGGACCCCAGCCCCGGGCCGGGAGATGTCCAGTCCCGCCGACCATATCCGCAGTACTCGGTCTTCACGGCCATCGAAAATCACGGCAATTCCACCTTCCACTCTTTCCAACTTAAGGCGACCAAGCGTTTTAGCCATGGTGTGTCGTTCCTCAGCGCCTTCACCTTCGGGAAATCCATCAACGACCAGCCAGAAATCTGCTGTAGTGGACCCACGCCGCAGAACAGTTACGACCTGAAAGCGGAGAAGGGCCCCTCGGATTTTGACCTGCGCCGGCGCTGGGTCAGCAGCTTCGACTACGAATTGCCCTTCGGCAAAGGGAGACGGTACGCCAACAGCAGCCGCGCCACAGACTTGGTCTTCGGCGGGTGGCACCTGGGGGGTATCGTGACTTTCCGTTCCGGATTCCCCTTTTCGCCGCTCATGGGATATGACCCCTCCAACACCGGTTCCGTAGGTATGATGCGCACCGACCGGACGGGCAATGGCAACCTCCCGCCCGGCCAGCGAACTGTCAACCTGTGGTTTGACCCCACTGTCTTCCCCCTCCCCAGTGGCTATGCGTTTGGGGATGCGGGGAAGAATATTCTGAACGGCCCTGGCGAAAAGACCATGGATATGTCCGCCCGGAAGGTATTCAACCTGTCGGAGCGGATCAAGATGGAGTTCCGCGCCGAGCTCTTCAACACCCTTAACCACCCGGTTTTCACCCAGCCGGACAATTACATCACGGATGGCCCGGGTTCCACCGGCGTGATAACTTCAACGGTCATTCCGCAGCGGGAGATCCAGTTCGGCCTGAAGTTATCTTTCTAGTCGCCAATTGGGCGATGGATCCCGGCCTCGGGAGAGAGGATCGAATCGAAAGCGGAAGATCCGCCGCGGCTCGAGGCCCAGGAGTATAGTGGCAGAAGTCAGGATGCAGGTCAGATCGCCAGGTATCCTCCAACGGGACTGGGCAAAGTCCTCCGCTCAGTCCCGCCGTTCCTAGTGTCGTTCATTGTCACTAAGCCGTAATCTCGAATGCCGGGAATCTGTGAGTGTGTCAGTTCAACTCTGTAAGTCTGGAGCATTTCTGTAAAGTCATTTGTGCCGAATAGAAATTCGGGGTGTTCATCCGTGCGGCGTACTGTATGATCGCTCCTGGGCGGCATCCGAACGTTCATCAAGGAGAATCGAAATGCAAAGACGGAACTTCATCAAGGCCGGAGGCACGCTGGCCGCTGCGCTGAGCGTTGCCAGGCCAAGCTTCACTCGAGCCGATGTGCCTGACCACAATTGGGACCGGTATGATTTTGGGCCGGGTCCTCGAGTGCGAAACCGGCTCAACCAGGGCCCCTTCGGAATTGACCAGGACGAGGGCTGGCTGACCATCGCGACCACAACGCCCTCGGACCAGCATGTCAAGAACTTCGGGCTGGGAATGGTGGGCTATGTGTGGGAAGAAAGTGGTCCCTCCGTCGCAGCGCGGCAAGGCAAGGAGACGCTCGAGCAGCACGTAGAGAAAATGGCGACCCTGCCTTTTGTCGACGTTCTGTATATCCGCTGCGACTGGCGCGATGTACAGAGCAGACCTGGAAGGCTTGACCTGATCCCGATCTGGAAGCTGGCGTTTGAGGCTGCCAAAGCCTGCAACCTGAGAGTCGGGTTTCGGGTGCAGCTTTCCAGCCCCAATATCCAACCCAAACTGGTCTCGATGCCTGACTTCGTCAGGGAAAAAGTACCTCTCTTCAACATCGGAAGAAAGTCCAAGGAGCGGAAAACCGACTTCGACTTCTTCGAACCTCAATACGACCATCCGGAATTCCAAAAGGCATTCCATGAACTGACCGAATTGTTGGCCGCGGAGTTTGACGGCAACCCGCTCATGGAATTCATGGATCTCATGATGTACGGCTTCTGGGGAGAGGGTCACACCAATGATTACCACCCTACGCCCTTTCGCGATTACCTGACTGCCGAACGGACCTTCGTGGGAATGACCCAGATGCAGCTTGAATCCTTCAAGAAGATTCATATAGCCGTTAATGCTGAACCGGATATCAGCCGCGTTGGGAATCGCGAGGTGCAGGATATGGTGGTTCGGGCAGGGGGGTGGCTAAGGTCCGACAGCGTCATCATGGACGAACCGATCCAGATTGAGGAACTGGGCAATCGCCCGCCGTGGCTCGCCAGTATTCTCGAGGACGGCGCAAATCGGCACTACCTCCTCGCCGGCGCAGCAGAGGATGATGAAGATGACATGGGCTATAGAATTGACGAGCGCTATCGCGAGGTTGCAGGTCTCCATGCCCTCGACATTGGCGCGAATTACTGGGCATTGTGGACAGAGGCCGATAACCTAAAACGGTATTACGAGAAATATCCGCGTTCGCTCGAGATGCTGCAGCGCAGAATGGGATATCGCGTTCGGCCCTCATGGATCTGGCAGCGAAAGCGTTATGACACGGCAGAACTCATCCTGGGCATTGCCAACGATGGCGTGGCGGGCGTGCCGGGTGTCCTGGGTGTGTACGTGGAAACCCCGGACGGAAAAGTAAAGGTCGGTGGAAACCTGGATGCAGGACAACCCTACGCCGGGAAGGTCCGCCAAGCCTCATTCGTTCTCCCCACGGGTCTGGACGGCAAAGAAGTACATCTGCGCGCCGAGATAGAAGCGAAGGGGGTGCGCCACGCGGTTCGGTGGGCGTGCAACGAAGCCCTCAACCCAGATGGCTCGTTAACGGTACGACTCCGGCAAAACGACGACCCAAGGTTTCGGAAGGGAGTCTGACCGCCCTCGGAAGGGCGAATGACGCATTGGGGTGCAGAGTGATTGTGGGATGGTCTGACAGTTCGTTGTATGACCCTGCCCCGATATACCTCCAAGTGATATACCAAGCTGATACGTCTTTGATCAGGCGGACGCGGTCACGTCGCGCTCATCATCAGAGTTCGCAACAACCTGAAAAGGAGTGTGCCCCATGAACCGGCGAAACTTCTTTAAAGCAGGGGGATTGGCGGCGGCGGCGGCGGACGGCCTGCGCGCCGGGGTGGGAGGCGCTTATGTTCCCACCCACAATTGGGACCGATATGATTTTGGGTACGGCCCAACTATCACCGATCGTCTGAATCAGGGGCCCTTTCCTCAATACCCCCCTGAGGCTGCATTCCCCGGTGGCGACGTGGTGATGGCAACAACCCCTTCCCCGGAGGTTGTGCCCAACTTCGGCAAAGGACTCGTGACGTACATCACCGCCGACATGGGCACGGCAGAGATCAAGTCCGACAATATTCCGCAGGCGATCGAAGACCTGGTACGGCTTCCCCTGGGAGAGAAGCTCTATCTCCGCCCGACTTGGCGCGAGGTGCAACAGCGTCGTGGCCGGCTGGATTTCCCGGACTACTGGAAGCTCACCTTCGACTTGGCCAGGCAATATCAGAAGCGCGTCGGGTTCCGAATCCAAATGCGGGCTCCGGATTATCCGGAGGAAGCCTTGCCGGACTTTGTTCTCGAGAAAGTTCCGATGGTGAAATTGCTGGGGGAATGGAAAACGGAACTTGCCGGGCCACGCAGAAAAGCAGCCTACTATGAGCCTCGTTACGATCACCCCTATTTCCAGGAAGCTTACCGGGAGCTCAACGCATTGCTCGCGGCGGAATTGAATGGGAATCCGTTGGTCGAGTACATGGATACCTTCATGTACGGCTTCTGGGGCGAGGGCCACACCTGGCCGTTCCAAAACAACCCGTTCCCTGATTACCAGACGGCGGAGCGCACCTGGATTCAAATGTTCGAAGTGCAGTTACAGCATTGGACCAAGACGCCGTTGGCGACCAACACGCAGCCGGATTTCAGCCGCGTGGGCAACAGCGAACTTGTCGACCGTACCGTGCGAAGCTGGAATTGGCTTAGGACCGACACCGTCTTCATTGAAAACGAGCAGATCGAGACTCTCAGTAATCGTCCTCCCTGGGTTGGCGCTGTTGTCGAGGTGGGCATGTCTGACGGGACACCGAAATCGCTTCGGCTCGAGGAGGGGGTGACTTACACGGATAACGTGATTGCCCATGTCACCGACGTCGGCGCCCATTACTGGTCGCTATGGAATTTCCACAAAATCAGCGCTGAAAATATCAGGAACTACTATCGTCAATACCCGCAGGCCATTGACCAGATCGCCCGTCGAATCGGCTACCGGGTGCGTCCTTCGTTTATCTGGCAATACCAGGAGGGCGAGACTCAGGGGCTGATCGTGGGCTTTGCCAACGATGGAATCGCTGGTGTGCCGGGGGCACTGCGCGTCCAGGTGACGAGTGATGACGGGAAGGTGAATGTGGGGGGGAGCCTCGATCCTGGGTATCCACTACCCGGAAAAATCCGGCAGGCACAGTTTGCGCTGCCCAGAGGCACAGATTGGAAAGGGCTGCAACTGCGTGCCGAGATCGAAGTGAAAGGCGTTCGGCATCCCGTCAGGTGGGCTTGTCAGCAAAAGTTGAACAGTGACGACTCTCTGACTCTCCGGCCCAACCTGCGAGGATCAGGCTGATACATCCATCGGGGAGACAGACCCTGGGGCGCCTTCTTCCTGGAGGAATCAGAACCCATGTCACGCTTAACCGCAATAGGGTTGTCTGCCTCCCTTTTGTTTGCACAGTGGTGTACGACATCAAAGCAGATATCTTCCAATCGCGTCCGCCAGCTCGCACCCGGCGTCTATTGCTGGATGGGCGACCTTGAAACGCACCAGCAGACCAATTGTGGCTGGGTCGTATTCAAGGATTATGTGCTGGTGATTGATTCAAATTTCCCCTGGGCTGCCAAGAGAATTGTTGCTGAGATCAGGAAGACAACCAGCAAACCCATTCAATTCGTCTTCAATACTCATCATCATGCTGATCATGTGTATGGCAATGTCGTATTTGCAAAGGAAGGAGCCGCGATCATCGCGTCGGAAGATTGCGTCAAGGAATGCCGCAGCCATGGCGAAGCGGATGTTCGGGGCCAAGTGGAGAATCCCTCAGAGCCGCTGGTTTGCCCTACAGTGGGCTTCAGTCACCGGATGGTTTTCGACGATGGGGAACAGCGAGTCGAACTCATTCGCATGAGCCCCGCGCATACACGAGGTGATGCGGTCGCCTATCTGCCCAGGCAGAAGATTCTCTTTGTCGGCGACCTCGCCGTGAATTGGACCCACGGCAGCAATGTGTCCGACCCCGGCGCCGATTACGATGCATGGCTTCGCGTCCTCGGTGACCTCTGCAACTGGGATGTAAAGACAGTTGTTCCGGCGCACGGTGATTTGGCGACCACCGAGATCTTAAAGGGGGAAAGCGCCTACCTGGACGGGATGTTCAAGCAGGTCCGAGTCGGCATCCAAGAGGGGAAAACGGTCGAACAGCTCGTTCGCGAGAACGATCTAAGCCGTTACAAGCCGTTCGGCGGTGACTCCAAGGAGAATTCTGACTCCATCCGAGACGTTTACAAGTATTACACATATTCACAAAAGCAGAAGTAGCCAAGGTTGAAATAGGGCCGATAAACATGGGAGGAGTGCAGATGCGGAGGGAGCAGCATGTCACACGCGGCAGTTCTCGTACCGCTGGCATGATGAGCTTCGCACCTTGAGCTTGCCGCGACAGGCCACCTGGACGAAACTCACGACTGAGCCTTGAACTCCACCACAGGCTCCGGTTGCAGCGCGCGCTTCCGCCAGATGAAATACATTGGGATTCCTGTAGCAATAAGGGCGAGCACCATGAGTGACGGCCCGGGTTGAGTCACGAAGGCGTTCACGACGAACCACGCGGAGACTGAGCAGGGTCCCATGAAGAAGTTCGTTCTCTCAACGCTTTTGGCTGTGGTCTGCTTTGCGGTTCTTTCTCGGGGAGAAGACCAGGCCGCAAGCTGGGCCGTTCTTGCTGCCTGGGAATATCGCGCAGTTCCGAACATTGTTTACAAACGTGCCGGCGGCTTCGAATGCAGGCTGGACGTTATCGCCGCTCGCGACACCACCCCTGCGCGGCCCACGCTCATATACATCCACGGAGGCGGCTGGGCGCAGGGCAGCAAGGAGGAGGCCTTCCCGTTCCTCCTTCCTTACCTGTCAAAAGGGATGAATGTCGTGAACGTGGAATACCGGCTGGCCCCGGAGGCACTTGCTCCGGCAGCCGTCGAGGATTGCCGGTGCGCTTTGCGATGGGTCCACCGCAATGCCAGCGAGTACGGGTTCGACTTGAATCGTTTGGTCGTCAGTGGACACTCGGCGGGTGGTCATCTGAGTCTCATGACGGGGATGCTGGATCCTGGCGCCGGATTTGACAAGGAGTGTCCGGGAGACGAGACCCTAAAGGTCGCCGCGATCGTCGACATTCATGGGATAACCGATGTCGGCGACCTTCTCCACGGCGTAAACCAGAGGGACTTTGCGGTCCGTTGGCTCGGCGCCCTGCCTGGGAAGGAAGACCTGGCAAGGCGCCTCTCGCCCCTCAGCTATGTTCGCAGCGGACTGCCTCCCGTCCTCATTATTCACGGGGACGCCGATCAAACCGTACCCTATCAGCAGGCCGTGCGTCTGCACGAGGCTCTGGATCGGGCCCAGGTCGCCAACCAGCTACTGACTATTCCCGGCGGCATACACGGCACCGGTGGCCGCGCAGAGGCACTAAAGACTTACGAGACCATATTCTCGTTCTTGCGTCGGTACGGGCTGCTCTCCCAATGAGCGGGGTGCATGCATTCTTGCTGACGAGCGTGGGGATCAGCGCGGTACCTCTTCGACCAGGGTGAAAACTGAGGCGGTTCAGGTCCTGGACGTGCCCGCCAGTGGACCGTGCCGTCGTTCTTGCAGAGCCTTTCACAGGCTGGACGGAAAAGGGGGCGTGGCAATGATATTCACGAAAGTCGTGAAGTTCTGGAGTTTACTCAAGCGCACAAGCTCGTCAGGAGGTAACGCCCCCGGCGGGGTAGGTAGACTCCGGGTGGGGCGTCCCGGAGTTGGCGAGTTTCGGCGCCCCCCCGTTGTCAATTCCGCGCGTGAGGGCTGGCGTTGGGCCTTCCTCTCCCTTCCCGTCATTCTCTTGATGGTCGCATCCACAGGGTTCCTGTCGGAAACCCCTCAGGAATCTTCCCGCACCGCCCTGGGGCCGAAGATTCAAATCCTGGACGATTTCGAATCGGAACTCATCCCTGGCCGCTGGGAGGGTTTCGTGCGACGCACCACTGCGCATGCTGCGCGCGGCCGCTATGCCCTGGAGGCCCGGTTCGACGCCAAGACAAACTCCTTGTCGGCTCATATGCAGAACGCCGACTGGAGCAGCTACGACCGGCTCCTGTTCGACGCTTTCAATCCGGAACCGCAGCCCGCGATTCTTTCCTTCGATCTCTATGACGCCGGGGGAGGAGGAAGCAGCACTGATGCCCCGCGCTATGACTACTATAGCGGAGAGGGAAAGCTCTTCCTGGCCCCCGGCTGGACACACGTGGAATTCGTTCTGAAGGGCCTGCGGGCCACCTCCGAATTGCGCGCCATCGCCCTCGATCGAATCCGGCGCTTCACCATGACGGCCCAGAGCATGAGGCATCCGCTAACCCTGTACTTCGACAATTTTCGCCTGGCTGGCGGGAAGGGCGCTGACCTCGCCGCGCCGTTCGAGTCGCCGGCAGACCTCCGGGTTGTCATCGCAGGGCGGGAGGTTGAAATCTCGCAGGTGGAGCCTCCGGAAAAGATTCCTGAGAGTGAGGCGGTCAAGGGCTTGCGACGCCAGGCGCAGGAGCAGCATCAGGCGCTGCGGGATGCCATCACCAGCGCCTCCCACCTGGGTTTGGACACCGTCTACTCCGAGGCAGAGCTGACGGCGGCGGAAATCGGACTCTACTTGCGGCCCCGGCTTCCCTGGTTCAACAACGATCAGCAGAAACAGGTACTGTTCAACGAGGTGATCCAAATCTGCCGGGCCGAGCGAGAGCGGCTGCGCCAGTTGATCACCGGCGAATTGCACCTCCCCAGCCGCGATGATACGCAGGTGGCGGGGCCGCTCGTCCCCCCCTATCCTCATCTGCGGGGGTTGAATTCTAAGGATGGATTCTTTCTCGGGCCGGACGGACGCCCACTGTTCATTGTTTCTCTCCATGGCCCGAGCGGTGACCTGTTGCGATTCTTCGCCACGCCCCGGCAGCACCTTGAAAGCTACTCCGTGGGGGGAGGCTCACGCTGGACGGTAGACGAGTCGCCCGTTTACGAGGCGTTCAAGCAGTATCCGGACACCCACCGCGTGGGGTGGGATGGATGGTGCGGCCATCTGATCCGCGACCTCGACTCCATGGGCGGGAAGAAGGAAAACGTCGTCATCTGCCTGGAAAGTCCCCACATCCGGGAAGCCGTCGAGCGCTACATCAAAGACAATGTGGCCGCCTGGACGCAGAACCCCGAGCTGCTCTACAACATTCTGGCTTATGAGCTTCAGTACATCTGCTATTGCGAGCGCTCGCAGCAGATGTTCCGAATCTGGCTGGAACAAAGGCATGGCACGGTGGCGCGGCTGAACGACGCCTGGGGAACTCACTACGGGAGCTTTGAGGAAGTTGTTGCGCCGCCCACCCGGAACGCCCGGCCCCTTCCCGGCACTAATCGCGCCCAGTGGTACGACTGGGCCTGCTTCAATCAAGATCGCTTTACGGATTACCTCGTCTGGGTCAAGAGTGTGGTGCGCCGGTACGATCCGGTAACGCCAATCTCCGCCGGGGGCAGCTCCAGCATGCTGGCGGGAGACAACGGGACGTCCGGCATCGACGAGGAGCAGATCATCAACCGCGTCGATGATGTCATTCTCCACGAAGGCGGCGGCTCAACCCTGGGCATGGACCTGCAACTGGCGCTGGCGGAACAGCGCAAACCCCTTGCCGATCCGGAGATGAACCTGGGTCAGGTGCGCTACCTACTGCCGCACATGTTGCACGGGAAATCGGTCATCCAAATCTGGCAATGGCCGGCGCAGCCGCCCTCGGAGTACCCCGGTGAGATCGCGGATTCCCCCCCTCATAGCTGGAGCTGGTCGCTCCACGATATCTCGGCACTCTTCCGCGCGGTGTTGGACGGGCGGAGACTGTCGAAGGAAATCGCCGCTTTCCCCGCCGTGCCTGCCCAGGTGGCCATCCTCTATTCCAAGACCTCCATGCTTCAGGTCCCGCCCGAGATGCTGACCTGGGAGAGCACTCCCTACCTGCGCGAGTTGGGAAACGCCTACGAGGCAGCCCGCTATCTCGATACTCAAGTCACCTTTGTTTCTGAAAATCAGATTCTGCGCGGGAAGTTGAATAGCTTCAAAATCCTGATTGTGCCCGGCGTGTCGCATGAGCGCGCGGAAGTCGTTCGGGCCATCGACAGTTTCGCCGCCGGAGGCGGAATGGTGCTGGTGCTGCCACCTTCCTTGCTGAGCGACGAGTACAATCGGCCCGCGAGCTATCTCCGCCAACTGGGGATCGCCGTGCGACGGATTGAGCAGCCGGTGGCCGATCGGACCGGCGAATTGGAACAGGCCTATGACCAAAGCTTCCATGAACGAGTGGTCTACCGTTCGACTCACGCTGTTGAGTTGTCCCTTCAACCAGAGGGCATCTTTGCCACGGGAGCGCCCAAATTACAGGCCCAAGGCACCAGGCAAGAGATCTCCATCGTTGGCCCTCATACCAAACTTGCCACCTTCCCGGATGGCCAGACCGCCTTGGCCTCTCTGCCCTTGGGACGCGGCGTTATCTATTATGCGGCCACCAGTTTCCCCCGGGAAAGTATGAGGATCTTGCTGGACCGGATATTCGATGCATCCGGAATCGACCGGCCCGTTCGGGTTCGAGGGGAGAACGGAGACTGGCCTGGAGACGTAGAAGCTCGCTATGCATTATCGGATGAAGGGAAGTTCCTTTACATCGTCAATTTCAACCGGAAAGCGGTGGAATTGAGGATAGAGACCGATGGCCGCACAGCACCGGGGCTTTATGAGTTAAGGGCGCAGGCCAACCTGGCCGATGGTCATGTGAACATCCCGGCAGGTGAGACCCGTATCTTCAGACTTAATTGACCGGTTGGCGCTCCAACACTTCGCTTGCGGACACACATATCGATATCGATGCACAATGGAGGATCCAAATGGTTAATAGAAGGTTTTTCATCAAGGCCGGAACGGCGTCAGCTCTGATGGGTGGGTTCGGTGTGGGCAAAACCAAGGCGGATGTGCCCGATCACCTTTGGGCCGGATATGATTTTGGCCCTGGGCCAAGGGTCAAGGACAGGCTGAATCAAGGCCCTTTTGGCATCGACCAGAGCGACGCTTGGGCAACGATCGGCAGCACCTCTCCATCGGAAAAGCACATCAAGAATTTCGGCTTGGGTTTCGTGGGCTATACCTGGGAAGAGGGTGGCCCCTCGATTGCCGCAAGACAGGGGAAGGAGACCCTGGAACAGCATGTGGAAAAGCTGGCCCGCTTGCCATTCCTGGATCAGCTCTATATCCGTTGCGACTGGCGGGATGTGCAGAAGAAAGCCGGGCGGCTTGATTTCAGCCCAATCTGGCAGCTCACTTTGGATGCCGCAAAAACTTATGGACTCAGGGTGGGCTTTCGGATACAGCTTTCCAGTCCCAATTTCCAGCCCCAGCAGATCTCCCTTCCGGATTTCTTGAAAGAGAAGATTCCGCTGATTAAGATCGGGCGCGATCCCAAACGCAATATCGAGATGGTCGAGCCGCAGTATCACCATCCGGAATTCTTGAGAGCTTTCCGCGAATTGAACGAACTCCTGGCCGATCGCTTTGACAACGATCCCTTGGTGGAGTTCATGGACCTGATGATGTACGGTTACTGGGGAGAGGGCCACACGGGCGGCCTGCCCAGCCCGTTTCCGGATTACCCCACGGCCGAAAAGACATTCGTCGAGATTACCCGGCTGCAACTCGAGGCCTGGAAGAAAGTCCCCCTGGCGGTTAATACTCAACCGGACGACAGCCGGGTGGGCAACCGGGAAGTGCAAGACATGACCGTGCGGGCAGGGTGCTGGCTGCGCTCGGACAGCATCATCCACGATGAGCCGATCCAGATCGAAGAACTCGCCAACCGTCCCCCCTGGTTGGCTGTAATCATGGAACAAGGCTGGCAGCGAGGCCATGATGTGGAAGGAATTCCAGTGGACGGATCGGGAGTCAACGCCAAGGATAAATCCATGCTCCATGTACTGGATCTGGGGGCCAACTACTGGGCCCTCTGGACCGAGGCCGATAATCTGGCCCGCTATTTTCAGCTTTATCCCAAAGCCCTGGCCACGCTCCAGCAGCGCATGGGCTACCGGGTGCGCCCGTCCTGGATCTGGCAGCGCGAACGTTACGGCTGCCCGGAGTTGATTGTGGCTTTTGCGAACGATGGAGTCTCAGGCGTGCCGGGTGTGTTGCGAGTGACCGTGGAGAACCTGGCAGGATCTTTCAAGCTTTCCGGCTGCTTGGATGCGGGCCAGCCTTATGCCGGCAGACTCCGTCAAGCAGGATTCATCCTGCCCCGGGAACTGTTCGGCCAGAAAATAGAAATCCGCGCGGAGTTGGAAACCCATGGCGTCGCCCGGCCAGTTGAATGGGCCTGCGCGCAGGCACTCAATCCTGACAAATCACTCGCAATACAGCTAAAGGAAAAGGGTAAACTGGTCTGGGGTGAAGTCTTCTAAAAATCTGTAAATGTATTTGCTGTGGTTCGCCAAAACTCTGGCCGGCTGCAAAATCAATAACATCGTTGCCGCCCTCCCGCCGCTGTTCTGTTATAACTTCTCCAACTCAATCCTCCGAAACGGCTGGCCGGGACGCCGGCCATTCCACGCGCCTGGTTAAAGCGACGAACGCGGTCTACCATGATCGCGAGCATCCCTCGGCGCTGATTCTTCCTGTGGCGCCATAATGAGCCGGCGCCGCCGGGCCGCTATATGGCGCTCGGAGGTTTTGGCGTACATCACGCCGGAAACGAGTTCAGTCATCGACCTGCCCGACACATCCCTCCTGCCCTTTCCACCAGATCTCGAAAAGAAGTGGGCTGTTACGAAGGTACGCAACAGGGGGCCAAAAAGAGATCAATCAAATAGCAGGCAACAGTATGTGTGTCCTGGTTGCGTGTTGGCGCTGGGGGGTGATAATTGTTCAACGACTGGGGCACGCAACTGTGTAACAAGTAGTTCTGCACCTACGGTTTGTCACCGCGATTGCATTGGGCGCCCTGAGACGGAGGGGCCACGCTGTTCGGACACCTCGAATGTAGTGAATCAAAAGAAATCCTTTGATACGGCTGAAACCCGCCAACGCCGGGATAGGTGTCTCAACAGTTTGGCAGCCCTGGTTTCCCGACCTTATGATACAGTTTGATGATTCGAACGGGCGGGCTCGCGCGAGGAAGCAAACGGAGATTTAACCCAGCTTTCCGATGTCAACGTTTTCACGCAACCCTCCGGGCAGCTACCGAAAAGGCTCTGCACTCAAAAGCCTGGCTGGAACATGCATTCGGAGGCAGTCAGGTGTACATTAATTAGTCGGCCGGGAAGTCAAAACTGAAATTCCGGCCGAGATTCGTTTGGAGGACGATGGCGACAGCGTTTACGAAAGCCTCGGCGACGACAGCGGGGGAGACACCCGCGCCATACGAAGTCCGCCCCGGAACAAAGCGTTGTCTGGCGCTGGATGCCTACAGGGGCTTCATCATGCTTGTCCTCGCCTCCCATGGGTTCGGCTTCTCAGAATTGCAGGGTGATCCCACTTGGGGCCGCATTGCGCATTGGTTCGATCACGTTCCCTGGGAGGGTGGCGTTTTCTGGGATATGATTCAGCCCGCCTTCATGTTCATGGTTGGCGTGGCGATGCCGTTCGCAATGGCCCGACGCCATGAGCTGGGCGCGACGGAACGCGATAACTTCCGCCACGTCCTGGTGCGCTCGATTCACCTCGTCATTCTGAGTCAAATCATCATTTGGGTTGAGGCCGGCCGTATCCAGCCGCAACTGATCAACGTCCTCTCACAGATCGCGTTCACTTACTTCCTCAGCTATCTGATCATGCAGTGGCGCTGGCGCTATCAGGTGGTTGCTGTGGTTGCGCTGCTCGCGGGATGGACCGCGCTGCTCTTCGCGTTTCCTGGACCTGACGGGCCATTTTCCAGACTGAACCACATCGGCCTGGTCGTCGACCGCGCGATTTTCCACTATGACTACGATCCGGCCTACTCAACCCTCAACTTCATTTCGAGCACGGTGTGGACGCTGAGCGGCGTGTGGGTGGGGCGCTTGCTGATGACATCGAAAGCGCACAGAAGCAATTTGCAGAAGCTGGCCGGCGGCATGATTCTGTCCTTTACGGTGGCGTTTGCGTTGCACCCGTGGATCCCTTTCATCAAGCAGCTCTGCACCGCCTCGTTCATTCTCTATAGCCTCGGATGGGTGCTGTTTATGTTGATCGGGTTCTACTTGGTCATTGAAGTGATGGGATATCGGAAATGGACCTTTCCGCTTGTGGTGGTGGGGATGAATTCGATCTTCATCTATTTCGTGAGTGAGGTTCTGTTTGGATGGCTGGACCGCGCTGTGGGTGTGTTTACATTCCACTACAACTTCATTGGAAAGCTCGCTCCTGTTGCGCAAGCCACCACAGTACTGGCGGTGATGTGGTACATGTGCTACTGGCTGTATAAGCGCGCAATCTTTTTCAAGCTCTAACCATCAGCCGCTGCCACTGAATACCAAAAACCCGACCACGGCACGAATGTAGTCAGGCGTGGCGCTACGTGCTTCCCATTCGGTGTCGTGTTCGTGGGGCTTCCTGTTAACCCCCACAGCATGACGCGCAAGAACCGAGCCCGCCTCATTTCGCCATCAGACTTGAAGATTAACTCCGACCCCCAGGCTGTGACAACACCCGGAGTTGTGCCTCAGGCACCAAGGGCGCTGATCGCGTAGTGCCCAAATATTGGATGCGACTGAAAACGTAAGAGGTTAGAGAATCTGTTCTGCCCAGATCTACCGCATGTCACAGTCCACTCCGGGATGCTACGCTGTCACCATGCGTCTGACACTCGATCCATTTCGCCTGCTGCTGATTTCGTTCGCCTGTCCCTCGCCAAAACTCATGCGACTGCAATTTCAACAAGTTAGGCACGCAGCGCTAACATTGTTAAGAAACGTCGTGTAACCCGAGATCGAGGCAGTTTAGGAGCCCGATCTGGTTTTGGCAAAGGCCCCCTCGTGCCACAGAGCGAGAATCTCGGCTTTGAGTCGGGCACAGCTTCGGAACCAAGAGTGGAGGAGGTGTGATCCGCAAAATTCTGCCCCGGTGTTAACCCCTTGTTTGGAAAGCAAGAGGTCATGCACTCGCTGGGCACATCTGGCAGCGCAAAACAAGCCTTCAGACACGTTGGGGGCAATCAACTGGTACCGAAGTGGCACTCGCTTCTCAACCTCTTGCCGAGATAAGGGTCCATGTCTTTGGATACGTGGAGGTTATGGTACGCCCGGGGTGATTCGAACACCCGACCCCTTGCTTCGTAGGCAAGTGCTCTATCCAGCTGAGCTACGGGCGCACATCATGTGGTGGGCAGCGGGAACATCGGATTCCCGTACCACCTAATAGTTTTGCACGGGTGCCGCGCCCTGTCAATGCTGTCGCGTATTGGATCGAGCCATGCCGTCGGGCTTCTGGTGACCCGCCGGTCAAGTGGTATCCGCCCGCTCTAGCAGGCTGCTGAGAAAGCCTCGCGCCGATGTCATCCTGAGCCCTTCGCTGTCATCCTGAGCCCTTCGCTGTCATCCTGAGCGCAGCGAAGGATCTTGCTCTGCTGGCTCAGGGTAAACTCCGCGAAGGGTCTGCTTGGTTTGTATTCAATAAGAAACAGCAGATGCTTCGCTGCGCTCAGCATGACAGATACCCTTCTTCAGCAGCCTGCTAGTCTATCGGAGGACCTTGTAGACAGCGCACGGCCTTTTGATATTTCCGGCGCCAAGCACGGTTCCACGGCGCGGTCTTTGTGGTATAGTCGCGGGGAAATTCCGGAAGGAAGAGTCACCATGTCCATGGTTGAGAAAGTCGAGAAAGATCTGGTGGCGGCTCTCAAGGCGCAGGAGGCACTCAAGCTTTCGGTGCTGCGCATGATGAAAGCCGCGCTGATGAACAAGAAGGTGGAACTGGGTAAAGTTCTCGAGGACCCGGAAGCGCTGGCGGTCCTGCGGACTCTGGTGAAGCAGCGCCATGAATCTACCGAGGCTTTTCGCAAAGGCGGAAGAGACGACTTGGCGGACAAGGAAGAGGCCGAGGCCAAGATCATAGAAGGTTATCTCCCGGCCGGGGCGAGTGAGGAAGAAATCGATGCGGCTGTCGTCGCCGCCATCGCCGAGGCCGGCGCCACGACGGCGAAGGATCTCGGCAAGGTCATGAAGGGGGCCATGGCGAAGCTGGCGGGCAAGAATGCTGACGGCAAACGCGTGAGCGAGAAAGTGCGGGCCAAGCTGGGTGGCTGAGCGCGAAGGCCCGCGGCCTGTTGACCATCCGGGCGCGGGTCACCGTTGCACACTACGGTGTTATACAACAGATAGTGATGTGTTAAGGTAATGCTTACTCGTGTATAGATACCCCACCTGCAGGTGACAACCATGGCTGCTGAATCTGCCGACAGACCCCACGAGTTCCGCCCCTACGTGCCGCCGGAAGTTCAGACGTTGGAATTGACCTGGCGCGCGGTCATCCTGGGTGCAGTGCTGGGGATTGTCTTCGGCGCAGTCACCGTGTACCTTGCCCTGACCGCCGGGCTGACGGTCAGCGCCTCCATCCCGGTGGCGGTACTGTCGATCAGCATCTTCAAGTGGATTGGCAAGTCCACCATCCTTGAGAACAACATCGTGCAGACGACGGGTTCGGCGGGCGAATCGATTGCCGCGGGCGTCGTCTTCACCCTGCCGGCCCTGATCTTCCTGGGTTACTCCCTCGATTTGCCGGAGATCCCCCGAGTGCTTTTGCTGGCGCTGGCGGGCGCCCTGCTGGGCATCCTCTTCATGATTCCGCTGCGGCACCAGTTGAACGTCGTGGAGCACGGCTCACTGACCTATCCCGAGGGCACAGCCTGCGGCGACGTCCTAATCGCCGGCGAAAAGGGAGGCAGTTTCGCCGGCAAGGTCTTTGGGGGCTTCGGCCTGGCCCTGGTTTACAAGCTCCTGAACGAGGCGGGACGCTTCTGGCAGCCGCGACCCATCTACCAACCGGGGTGGTTCCCCGGAGCGACGCTGGCCGCTTCGGTGACGCCCGAATACCTGGGCGTCGGTTACATCATCGGACCGCGCACGGCGGGAATGATCTTCGGCGGCGGCGTGCTCTCCTGGCTGGTCATCATCCCGATGATCAAGTTCTTCGGCGGCGGATTGCCCGGCGCGATCTTTCCCGGCACTGTGCCCATCCGTGAGATGGACGCCTTCGCGCTGTGGGCCGCCTACATCAAGCCGATCGGCGCAGGCGCCGTGGCGACCGCGGGACTCTTCACCCTCGGCCGCACCGTGCCGACCATCGTGCGCGCGCTGCGCAGTTCCATCCGCCAGTTGGGAGCGGGGAAAGGCGAGCAGCCTGCCGCGATCCGCACCGAAGAGGAATTGCCGGGCACCGTGATCTTTGGCGGCTCGATTCTGCTGGTCCTGGTTGTATGGGGTCTGCTGGCACTCCGCATCAACCCCCATCACCTGGGCGGCAACCTGATCGCCTCCATCCTGGTCGTAGTCTTCGGCTTCCTGTTTGTCACCGTCTCGGCGCGCATCGTGGGCCTGATTGGGGCCTCGGCCAATCCGATTTCGGGCATGACCATTGCCACCCTGATGCTGACGGCGCTGCTCTTTGTCGCCGCCGGTTGGACGTCCGGCGCCTACCCTGCCGTGGCGCTCTCCATCGGCGGGATCGTGTGCATTGCCGCGGCGGTGGGCGGCGCAACTTCGCAGTCTCTCAAGACGGGTTTCCTGGTAGGCGCCACGCCGCGGCGTGCAGAGATCGCCATGATCGTCGGCGCGCTCACCTCCGTACTGGTCGTTGGATTCACCCTGGTGCTCTTGAACCGTGCCTACACACGCATCCAGCCCCTGGTGGTGGAGAACGTTGAGCTCACCCCGGAGATGAAAGTCGTCGGCGATGTAACACAGAACGGCAAGGGCTACCAACTCATCAACGTCATCGGCTCGCACCGCATCCCCGACGGCCGTTACTTCTACGATCCCGCGGCGAAGCGCATCGAGTACCAACGGCGTGAGGGCATCGGCTCGGAGCGCTTGCCGGCGCCGCAGGCTTTGCTGATGAGCACCGTGATCAACGGAATCCTGCGCCAAAGCCTCCCCTGGGGGCTGGTGCTGCTCGGCGTCTTCATCGTGGTGACCCTGGAACTCTGCGGGGTGCGCTCGCTGGCGTTTGCCGTGGGGTCCTATCTTCCGATTTCCACCACCGCTCCGATCTTCGCCGGCGGCGTGGTCAGTTGGCTGCTCCAGGCCGTCACCAAGCGCCAGGAAGGCGAGGTTTCCAGTGGCGCGTTGTTCGGCGCCGGACTGATCGCCGGCGGCTCCATCGGGGGCTTGATCCTGGCCGCGCTGGTGGGCTTCGAGGTCGATCAAAAGGTTGCGATCGGGCTCAGGCTCTGGCCCCGGCTTGCGAACTCCAGTGCCTTCGGCCTGCTGATTTTCCTCGGGTTGGCCGGGGCGCTCTTCGCCGTGGGACGCAAGAAATTGGAGTAAAGCCATCAACCTTCCGCCCGCGTCGAGCGGCGCTCGCCGCCTACTTCGTACTGCCTTCTGCCTACTGCCCTCTGCCTTCTGCCTACTTCGCTAACCACCTTTATTATCATCAACATAATGGAGAGGCAACTATAACTCGTGTATTTTCATCAACATAGTGGAGAGCCAACAAACTGACATTTTTTCTACATGTGTTTTCAACAACATAATGGAACTTACCTTCATTTTTTCCCCCCGCGTTTTCGGAGGTCGACGTCAACGCAATGCATTTAACTGGCTTAATTTCAACGACTTGATGATTTTGCAGGATCATGATGAATATCGCTAAGTACCTTTATTATCAGCAATATAATGGAGAGGCGGGACATTTTTGAAATTCTCACGCTCGCGGGCCTGGCGTTCAACAATCAGCCTTCAGCTATCAGCCTTCAGCTTTCTGCCCACTGCTTACTGCCTACTGCTTTCTGCCTACTGCCTGCTTCGTGGGTGGCAAGGGCCAAGCTATCTCTCGAGTAGTTTCTACCGGGCCGGGGCGTTGGGTACCTATGGTATAATAACGCCAGAGTTAACTTTGTCAAGCAAAAAAACTCTGCCTTTATAGGCTGCGGAAAAACCCTTTGGGACTGTCATTCTGAGGAGCCGCAGGCGACGAAGAATCTCGCATTGCCATGAAAATACGCAGAGCGAGATCCTTCGCGAGGCTCAGGATGACAACATGGAAGCGTTTTTCCGCAGCCTGTTTAGGCAGAAACTTGCTGAATCTGAAACCTTCCCTCCGAACGATTTCACTGCGCTTGCCCGAAGCTGTCATCGCCCGGCTCAAAGTCCTGGCCAACCAGCGCGATGTTCCCTATCAAGCGCTGCTCAAGGTTTTGCTGGCCGAGCGGCTGAAACAAGAGGAAGCGACACAAGTGCTGACCCTCCGCCCCGCTCAGAGCTTGCCCTGAGCGCAGCGAATGGGGCAGGCTCTGAAGGCTAAGGGTGAGAGGTCGGTCTGGCGCACCCATCGCAACGAACGCGATGTGTGCCCCACCCGCGGCTCTCGACTGTTGACAGCCAACTGCTGACTCCCGCCGGTAGTGGGTCAGTTTCCAGGAAGGGCGTTACTCGCGATCAATCCAGCGAGTGCTATGCCAGCACAAACTTCCTCGAAGGGGACTTCCGGGGCGTTTGCTAGTGGGAAGGGGATTTCGCAACAGCTATCTCTCCGGGCAGAATCCAGCCAGATCCAAATTCTTGTGCAGCACAGGGGCACCGAGTCCTATCAAAGTAGCCCGTGTCGGCGGTAGAACCAGGACTTCACAGCCTGAACCAGGAAGAGGTAGGTCACGGTAAGAAGCGCAATCGCACCCAACAATGACAGTGGTAGCGGGATAAACCCCAGCAGGCGCGCGAGTGGCGTGTACGGCAGGACAGTGGCGCCAGCGACGACAGCCAACACGCTTAACACCAACGGCAGGCTGGGGCGGCTCTTGAGAGGATTGCCTGCCGTCCGGATCACGAACACCACGAGCGTCTGTGTTGCCAGGGATTCCACGAACCATCCTGTATGGAATAGCGGCGCGTTCGTGGAAGCGTGGAACATCCAGAGCAGTACCCCGAAAGTGAGGAAATCGTAGATCGAGCTGATGGGGCCGACGATCATCATGAACTGGCGAATAAAACCAATCTGCCATCGCTTGGGGCGGTGCAGCAGGGCGGGATCAACATTGTCGCTGGGGATGCTGATCTGCGAAGCGTCATAAAGAAAGTTGTTGAGCAGTATTTGCGTCGGGAGCATCGGCAGGAATGGCAG
>Ga0187873_1000487_pt1 | contig 41521 bp, 33 predicted proteins | sample June2016WEW_16_1_2_FD_133012 | JGI IMG/M metagenome (GOLD analysis project Ga0187873, IMG submission 133012) | Peatland microbial communities from SPRUCE experiment site at the Marcell Experimental Forest, Minnesota, USA - June2016WEW_16_100 | ecosystem: Environmental > Terrestrial > Soil >...
AAAGGAGTCTCAGGGACCTCAGCATTCAATTTTGGTCACTTTCCCACATGACCGTTAGTGTCCTGAAAATTCGATTTTTGCCCTTGGAAAAAGCAAAAAAAGGCAAAAGTGAGCAAGTCAGGTTCTATCAGAAATTGGCCGTTCGCATCCAAGCGATAATTCTGCATAATTTATTATTCTTTGCATGACCCAACAGGATGGCCGTTAATAAGAATGATATAGGACCTTTATCTTTCATTGAAATCCCCAACCGTTTTCCCTTACCGGCAGGCCACACACTGGCTATGGCGCCATTCTCGTTTAATCTGCATGCAAAATTCTATTATCGCTAATCTAGCATTTCCTGCCAGGTTCTCTTTACAATCAAACTGCGCTGTTCCGAATTGAGCGAAAAATAATTTGAGTTCTCCCTGTCGGTATCCCGGTTTTCAACAATCAACACAGAGCCATCCCGGCTAAGAACAATGGAATGCCAGACGCTCCGCTTGACATTATATATTTTCCCGGATTCCATTACCTGCTCCTGGATTCTTACAACACTCTTTTCACCTTCTCCCAAGAATAAAATACCTCGGCCTTTAATCATGACAAAGACCTCATCGGTCTCATTATGCCTTTCCATTGTTTCTATTCGCTCCGGATGGATCTCATCAATATAATTTAAAATGGCTACGCGCCATGTAGAAAAATCGATTACAGGCTGGTAACCTGGGCCGGTGAATTCATGAATCTCAAGCAGCTTTTCATCCATAATACCTCTTCATTTTCTCAAAAATCATTACTATTAATAGTTCAGTATCAGGTTTTTCAATAAAAACATAGCTTTTTAGTGGTTCGACGCTGTTATGAAGGTTGATATCTAACCAATATTTACAGACACTTTTAAGACCTTCACATTCCTTGCAGGTAATGGAATAACTTTCCCGGGAACAGGTTTGCCTTCCACAATCAGTGAAACATTGTTGCCTGCCCCTTTCCGTCTCACTGAGATCTCATACCGAACATCTCGGAATTGCCGAACAACTTCGAAGCCTTGCCAGCCCAAAGGGATTACAGGATTTATTTCTAGCCCATCATATTGAGGCTGGATTCCCAGGATGGCCTGGGTAATGGCAACATAGTTCATGGCGGCTGTCCCGGATAGCCAGGAATTCTTGGCTTCCCCATGCGTGGGGGCATCTTTGCCAGCAATCATCTGCGAATAAACATAAGGTTCACATTTGTGCAACTCGCTGATCTCCTCCCGCTTGGAAGGATTGATGCGTGTGTAATAATCAAATGCCTGGTCGCCACGCCCGATTTTTGTTTCGGCGATCATGATCCAAGGGTTAGTGTGGCAGAAAATGCCAGCATTTTCCTTGTATCCCGGCGGATAAGATGAGATCTCGCCCAAATGAAGGTAATACCGGCTGAAAGCAGGTTGCAGTAAAACTATACCATGGGGTGTTGCCAGGTACTTGGCCACTGAATCGAGCGCCTTTTGGGCCCGTCCATCCTCTACCCCCAAGCCAGCCCAGACACATATCCCCTGCGGCTCAATAAAGATTTGCCCTTCCTTGTTTTCCTTGGAGCCAAGCAAATGCCCAAAATCATCGTAGGCGCGCCGGAACCATTCACCATCCCAGCCAGATTTCCAAATATTCGCTTCCATTTTCGAAGCAGCTTGCTGAATCTTGGCTTTCTCCACAGTATCCTGGCGATATCCGGCTATCTCCTCCATCTCTTTGGCCACCAAAACGAACAACCCGGCTATGAATACGGACTCAGCGACCTTTCCATCCTTATTGGTGGTTGTCTGGAAAGATTGCCCAGGTTCATCCGAAAAGCAATTAAGATTCAGGCAATCATTCCAGTCGGCGCGCCCAATCAGTGGCAAATCGTTCGGGCCTAACCGGTCAAGGGTGTACTGGAGCGAGCGCTGAAGGTGTACGTAAAGAGAGGTTTCGCTCCCTGGCTCGTTTTCATACTGAACCGGCACATCTAAAATCGCCCAATCTCCGGTCTCTTTAAGATAAGCCGCTACAGCCAATACCAACCAAGCCGGATCGTCATTGAATCCCGAACCTACATCATTGTTACCCCGTTTTGTCAGGGGTTGGTACTGGTGGAAGGCGCCGCCGTTTTTTAATTGTGTGGCAGCCAGATCCAATATACGCTCGCGGGCGCGCTCAGGGATCATATGCACAAAGCCAAGCAAATCCTGGTTCGAGTCACGGTAGCCCATGCCGCGTCCTATACCCGATTCAAAATAAGATGCTGAACGCGACACATTGAATGTGATCATACACTGGTAAGCATTCCAGATGTTGACCATACGGTTGGTATGTTCATCCGGGGTCTTTACCTGCAAGTTCCCGAGCAATTTACTCCAATAATTCCGTAAAGCCATAAACGCAGCTTCGACATTTTTTGGTTGAAGGTACTTTGCAATAATAGGCTTGACTGTGTTCTTATTGAGTGTCTGTGAGTCGGGCGGATCAAACTTGGCATTCTGGGGGTTCTCATGGTATCCCAAGATGAAAATAATCTTTTTGGACTCACCAGCATTCAATCGGATTTTAATGTGGTGTGAACCAATCGGCTGCCAGCCATGCGCCATAGAATCAGAAGATTCGCCTGTTTCTACTACCGCTGGCGAATCCCAGCCTCTATATGCACCCAGGAAGGATTCGCGTTGGGTATCAAAACCGGACAATTCTTCCGAGCAGGCAAAATATGCAAAGTGGTCACGCCGTTCCCGATATTCGGTTTTATGATAGATGACTTCGTCCACGATCTCCACCTGACCCGTGGAGAAATTACGCTGGAAGTTGGTGGAATCATCCCAGGAATCCCATAAACAGAATTCCACTGCCGAAAACACGGAAAAACTGACCTTCTTTTCGCGATTGTTTGTAATGGTTAATTCCCAAATTTCCAGGTTTTCGCCTATCGGCACGAAGTAAACCGTTTCGGCTTCTATTTGATCGCATACGCTTCGAATGATGGTATACCCCATACCATGGCGGCAAGAATATTCATCCAGGACACTGCGCACCGGCATCCAGGAAGGCGACCAAAATTTTCCATTCGCATTATCCCGAAGATAGATGTACCTGCCGCCCATATCATTTGGGGCGTTGTTGTAACGATAACGCGTCAAACGGCGTAGACGAGCATCTTTATAAAAAGAATAGCCCCCAGCAGTATTGGAAATCAGGCCAAAATAAGCCTCACAGCCCAGATAATTGATCCAAGGCAGGGGTGTATCGGGACGGGTAATAACGTATTCTCGGGCGTTGTCGTCAAAATGTCCGTATTTCATGGCTCACTTCTTCAAAATGATCTTTAAATGCCAACCAGCCAGTCAAAATATGATTAATGGCCCAGCATGCAAAATTACCATGCTCGTGTCCGCGCCGATTATACCCTGACGACAGAACAATCCAGCAAGATATTCTTCATATTCTTACTAGCCAGGAATCCAATTAGGAAGCTAAATCGCCCAAATACAATCACGAAATGATTTGAGTAGATCCCTCTATGTTCTATGCGTGCCTTTGGCTCACCAGCGAGCATGATGTTCTTCAGCAAACCCAATTAATTCCTTTAACCAAATGACTTCACCATAATCTGCAACAGCCTTCCTGTTCTAACGACCGAACATCTGATGAACTTCGCTATCAATAATGCCCAACTTGGTCTGAGCAATCCGTTCTTTAAAGGGCGTGAAAGTCAGGTCCAAGCGGCCTTCCGGATCGCTAAATTTCCATGGTTTCATATAGTCGCCTGTGGCGTATTCGAATTTTACCTGCTCAAGTTTATGAACGTGGTTCTCAAGGATGAGGGCATCCTCGCCAGCCTTCGACAGGTCTCCAAAGCCACAGCCGAGATTCAGACCAACGGTCCGCCCATCCGATAAAAAGCTCGAAATGCTGGCCCAGTTCCAATAAGATTGATACTCCCATACGACCCTGCCCTAGTCCAATGAGCCTATTCTGGTGGCAGGATTAAGTATTTCGATACTGTCACCATATTGAATAGACCCTTCGGCGGGCAGGCTGTTGATCTTACGGTTGTAATAAAAGCGCTTCTTTCCAATCGGGATAACAATCGTCATGGATTCGTTTCCCGGCGGACAGATAAGATTAATCTCGGCTTTTAGACCGCGACCTGCGTTGAAATCCGGCCAAGAAACCAAGATCCTTCGTTGGGTTGCGTATACATGGAAATCCAGGCTGACCTTCGTTCTTGAAATGGCTGGTGCCTTCGGTGCTATTACGTGGTAGTTGTACACCATTCCCGAAAGGAATGACAAGTCCGTCTTCATGCAATTCCCCGGTCTCTAAATTCATCATATAAACAAATAAATTTTCCGCATAACCCAGGTCCGCGATGGTAGCAGAGAAAAAACTGGGCGGAGTAACCACAGCATAATAATCCCAACGTTTGATACGCAGGCACTGGAACGGTCGCACCGAATAGCAGCGTCCTGCTTCAAGGTTACAATCCAGCAAAGGCTGTCGCGACCATCCAATCTGGGCAAGGCATCCATCCAGAGTGAGCAAAGCACCAGGTTGGTTCAATTCGATTTGCATACAGCCTCCAATTTTCTTAACAGTTTACGGCGAATAACCCCACCTGTCAAATCTCCTGATTGTCAGACGATTCAGCTGACCAGTACCAAACTATTTGACTTCCAAATTATCAATCAACAACCTCCGGGTTTATCAAAAACAATTTAAAAAACAAACCCTTTTAACCCCAATTTTCGCGGAACTAGTCGCCTCGGGCCTGGCCCTGCCACATCACCCTGCACAAAAGTTTCCAAGAACAGAGAAATGTGCTTTTATCTCTCTTTGAAGGCAAATCCTCCTCATCCCATCCCCTTGTGCCTTGTAAGGAGGAATTGTTCGACATTGTTTGAGCCCAACGATCCCGCATTCCTCGAAATAACGATTTTATGATTCCACACTTTGTGGTTTTATAAGGAAATAACTTATAATCAGGCCATTATGAATCTCGCAAAAAACTGGAATTTCTCGCTAAGTGCAGACGATATTATGCGCGGGCAGGGGGCAGACCCGCAGATTGTCCGTACCAGAAAACCGTCGCTCCTCAAAGTGGCCGAACGGGCTCTCGTCGAAGGACTTGGTCTTCTCCATCCCATGACGCTGACCTCTGAAAACGAAGTTCGGGAACATCGCCACGAACGCATCCTTATGGTGGATGGCATGGCGTTGACCGGACCGCTGGTGACCCAACAACTCAGCGGCGCACAACGGGTTGTGGCAGCCGTTTGCACTATAGGCCCGGAGTTGGAAGAGGCAACTGTTCAATTGTTCGACCAGGACCCATTGTACGCCCTGGCATTGGACGGTCTTGGCAATGCCGCGGTGGAAAACCTGGCCCAACAAGTCTGCGGGAATATCGCGGAAGAAGTCGAGGCCGAAGGACTGCAAGCCTCCTCACCGCTCTCACCCGGAAACCCCGAGTGGCCGGTGGAGGTGGGTCAGCCGCAGATTTTCAGACTGGTGGACCCATCCAAAGCCGGGGTCTCGCTTACTTCCGGTGGGATGATGATCCCCAAGAAATCCGTTTCCTTTATCGTCGGTCTTGGACCGAAGATGATCCAGACCAATATGTGTTCAATCTGCAGCCTTAAAGAAACTTGCAGGTACAGGAATGCCTGAGCCCTTCCGAATTGATTTCGAACCCCTCGGGCGGCGCGGCCAGGCACGTCGAGGCCAAACACTTCTGGAAGCGGCCCAATCAGCTGGCGTGGGACTTGCGTCCGTCTGCGGTGGCATAGGTACCTGCGAAGAGTGCCGTGTTCGCGTGGTATCCGGCAGATTGACCCCACCCAGCCTGGTGGAAGAAGCGGTTCTTAGCAAAGCCGATCTTTCCTCCGGAGTTCGGTTGGCCTGCCAGGCCGAACCACTTAGTGATGTAAAGCTGGATATACCGCCCGAAAGCCTGACAGCTGAACAGCGGCTGCAATTGGATGGTGAGGAAATACAGCTAGAGCTCCGGCCTGCCATTCGCAAACAAGGTGCCTATGGCTTGGCAGTGGATATTGGAACTACAAAACTGGCTGCCTACCTGGTGGACTTGAACACAGGGGTTACAGTCGCACGTGCCGGTGCAATGAACCCGCAGATTGCTTTTGGCGAGGATGTCATCAGCCGCATCGCCTATGCCGGGCGCGAGCCAGGGGGAGCCAAAAAGCTCCAATCTGTTCTGATGGAAACTCTGAACTCGCTGCTGGCTGGAATGTGCTCCGAAGCTAAGGTTACCCCTGATTCTGTACTGGATGCTGTACTGGTGGGCAATACGGCAATGCACCATCTCTTCGCCGGGCTTCCAGTGGAGCAGCTAGGACACGCTCCATTTAAACCAGCCACTACAAAGCCCCTTGCCATCCCAGCAGTTGAACTGGGATTAAACCTTGGTTTTGGAGCAAATGTCTACCTGCCGCCGGTCATCGCCGGGTATGTCGGTGCTGACCATGTAGCCATGCTGCTTGCAACCGATGCATGGAGATCATCCGGTAACATTATCGCCCTCGACATCGGTACAAACACAGAAATCAGCCTGGTCGCAAACGGAAAAGTCACCTGTTGCTCGTGCGCCTCTGGGCCGGCATTCGAAGGAGCCCACATCCACGAAGGCATGCGCGCTGCGCCCGGCGCCATCGAGCGTGCCCGCTGGTCGGAAGGGAAAATCCTCTGGCAAACAATCGAAAATCAGCCGCCTGTGGGAATCTGCGGCTCTGGAATCCTGGATGTGGTGGCATCCCTGCTGGACGGTGGGCTGGTCAAACCAACCGGGGCTTTGAAAACCGACTCTGCAGCCGGGTACGTACTTGTCCAGGCTGCACAGACCGGGCTGGGTCGAGCACTTATGGTGACACGCAAGGACATTAACGAAATCCAATTGGCAAAATCCGCTATCCGGGCCGCGGTTGAGATACTTCTCGAGGAGTCCGGTCTGCGCTCCAGCGATCTGGATTCATTCATCGTTGCCGGTGCTTTCGGCACCTACCTGGATCTGCGCTCGGCAGTCCACATCGGCATGTTCCCGCCCCTGCCTCTAGAAACATTCCGCCAAGTTGGCAACTCTGCCGGGGTAGGCGCAAAACAAATGTTGGTCTCGCTAGACAAACGGCAGGAGGCTGAACAACTTGCAAGTCAGGTCGGATATGTAGAACTGACTTCCCGGCCAGCCTTCACTTCCTTGTTCATGAAGCACCTCTCCTTCCAGGTTTTAGAGGAAAAATAGAAATTCATTAAATAGTTCCAATCGGGTTTGCGGGCCAAGTTCTCCACTATAGTCCGCAATTCGTGATAAAGTTCTGTCAAATAATGGGGGGGGTTCATAATCATTCAAATGCGCATGCGTGCGCACTTTTGTCCGGGCAAAGGAATCGAGGTTACAGGAGGCCTGCCATACTCCTATGAAGTCACAATCAATGACAGGCGAAGAAAGATATTGTTTTCTTGAGAACAGTTCAGGCGTGGTTCTCTATTTTAATAAATTACCTTTGAAGTTTATTCCTTCTAAAAGTGCAATTGCCTGCGTCTTCGTGCGGATATGGAACACGTCTGAAACATTGTGCAGCACTTTGCGGATAATTTTATCGGGAATATTAATAATTTCCCCTACTACGGTTGCACCATCTGCGACCCGCAACTCGCGGGCGGCAGCACAGTAGATTTTGATACCAGGATGTTACATCAAATGAAATTCTTCCTCCAAAATACGAGTGATAAATTCAGGCGTAAGCAATTCAAGCTTAGATCGCATCGCGCTAATTACAACTCCAAGGATGAGATGATTTTCGACATTTCAGCGGAAATCTTTTCATCCAAAAGATCGGGGTGATGAGTATCCAGAGTTTTGCGAGCCTTGGCCAACGCCCAATCACATGCATTATCCTTTTTAGTTTCCCACTCACCAAACGGACGCCGATCCATGAACTGAGGCAGGAAAAGATTGCGCATATGTTTGAGCGTATGTTTCTGTGAGAGAAAATTACCGCCAGGGCCAACTGCTGCAATGGTATTCAATGCCAGAGTCTCATCATCCACAACAATACCTTGCATGGTTTTGTGAATAATGGAAAATATTTCACAATCCATCATCATCTCAGCAAAGGACCAGATGCGGCTGCCATGTAAAAACCCAACCCCCAACAGCATATCTGACATGGCAATACATGCCATAAAGGTGGACAAGCTGTTTTCAACACCTGCCTGCCAGTTTGGTTCTTTTGCACCCGTGGCAAAAGAACCCATGGAAAGGGGGATATGATAATAGTCCGATAAACAATTGGTCGCCGCACCATAGAGAAAATCCTCCGGACCTCCGCCAGTATAGGCACCAGTCCGCAAATCAGAAGCCGTTTGCGCGGCTGCATAAAAAACCGGCGCTCCGGGAAATGCCAGCTGAATCATGGCAGCACCCGCGATGACCTCGGCATTACCAACGACCAGGTTTCCCGCCAACGTCGCCGGACCAGTGGTCAGATTCGAAGCCATAGTCATAAAACCAGTCGGGACACCATATTCAGCAGCCACAAGCGCGGCATCCAAACTGCCTCCATCATGTCCGAGCGGCGATGCAGAGCATTGCATTAATGAGAGCACCGGTCGTTGCCACAACTTGTCCTTGCCACCCACAATCAACCCAGCCATTTCCATGGCGGCACGCGCTTCCGTTTCGTTATAAATGGACTCGGTCTGAACGTGCTTGGTTGAATTTTCCCATATAGCCTTGATCTCATGCAATCCACGTGTCCGGGGCGGCATATCTTGGGCCGAGACCGGCACCCAATGAAATGCCACTTCCTCGGTGGCATCAGCGATGCGAGAAATTTCGCGCACGTCCTGTAAGCTGGAGGTTCGGCGGTGACCGGTATGGATATCAATCACTTCCACCCCACAACCATCTGTCCCCACAAAGACGTGATTCCCGTCCAATAATAAATCCTGTTGTGGGTCGCGTGCCGCCAATGGATAAACTGGAGTGCAAGTCTTCAGTGCACCTTCAACAAGTTCCGCTTTTGCTCTGACCACCATTTTACCGGGATCCACAACCGCTCCGTGGGCAGCCCAGATATCCAATGCGTGTTTGGATGGAAACCTTACCCCTACTTTTTCGATGATCCATAAGGTGGCATCATGGATCTTTTTTATTTCCTGTTGAGTAAGGATTTCCAGATGGAGCTTTGGGTTGCTGATTGATTTTATCGCCTTAGGCATACAGGACTCCGTAGCTGATCAGGCTATGCCCATCAACTTCTTGGCCTGTCCTACCGCGCCAATAGCATCTTCCGAGTAGCCATCTGCTTCAATCTTCTTGACCCAATCGCGAGTAACGGGAGCACCACCCACCATAACCTTTACTTTTTTACGCAATCCCAGCTTGTCCAATTCATCTATAACTTCCTTCTGCTTAACCATGGTTGTTGTCAACAGTGCACTCAAGCCTACCAGGTCGGCATCCACTTCTTTGACTTTCTCAATAATCTTGGCGGAAGGTACATCCACACCCAGATCGTACACCTGGAATCCAGAGGCTGAAAGCATTGTCCCAACCAACGTTTTACCTATCTCGTGGATGTCACCTTCGACAGTCGCCAATACCACTTTGCCATAAACCTGCCGGGACGTACCACGCTTCTGCATTTCGGGCTCCAATGTAGCAACCGCGGCTTTCATGGCTTCGCCCGCCATAACCAGTTCAGGGAGGAAAGCCTGCCCACAGGCAAAACTCTCGCCAACCTGGTTGACACCCGGTACGAAGCCATTTGCAATAGCCTCCAATGGATCGATTCCAGCCTCGATGGATTTCTTTGCTAAAGCAATGGCAACATCAGAATCACCGTCCAGGATGCTCTGTGACATCTTCTGGAAAAGTTCTTCATTCATGGATAGCTCCTTTTGTGATTTGAATTTCGAATGATATTGATATTTATAAGCGTAACAATTTATTAATTGTTTTCAAAAATCCATAGATCTGCGTCACGTTTCCAGTTCACCAGTTCAGCAGAATCAAACCATAACGCCACTTCTTTTTTACCATTCTCAACCGAATCTGAAGCATGAGTCAGATTGCGGCCTACTTCAAGGGCAAAATCATGCCGGATGGAACCGGGAGCAGCCTCAGTAGGTCGAGTAGCGCCCATAGTCTGGCGGATGGCAACAACAGCGTTCGGTCCCTCCCAGGCCATCGCCATAACCGGTGCAGAAGTAATATATTTTATTAAACCATCATAGAATGGTTTCCCTTTATGGATGGAGTAATGCGTTTCGGCCAGTTTTTGGCTTACCTGAATAAACTTGGCGGCAACCAGAAGTAGCCCCCTTCGTTCCAAACGGCAGATAACCTCACCAATTAATCCACGTTGAACTCCATCGGGTTTAACAAGCACTAATGACCGTTCCATGCAATCCTCTCCTCTTCAAAAATAACCTCGAGGTGGGAACCACCCCGAGGTCTGATTTTACCATGTTGCAAAGACTCAAAATATTACGCCGATCCGCCTCACCGCAACAATTCCTCCGCCTTGGTATAGGCATCCAGGGCATCCTGCAAACGATTAGTACGCATATAGGCGTCGCCAAGAGTTTGCCAGATAATCACATCCACCGGATAACGATAGATTGCTTCCCGCAAATCATGGATGACCTCATCCAAAAGACGACCTTTTTTTACGAGTTTCGAATATTTCTTCATGGCATCATCCAATGAATTTTGATCTAGGACATCCTGCGCGCTTGCTAGAAGTTCTGAATCTTTATCCTGGACCGGAATATGGGAAAGCATGCCAGTCTGTTTCAGAGTTGGCATTCGACTAGGCGGCGGTACCGAAACAGGGGTAGATTCGTCTGGAGGGATAGCTTCTCCGCCTGGCTGTGCGTTCCCTTCTGTTTTGGCTTCGAAAGTAAGTGCGGGGGCAGAAACTGGTGCTTCTGTCGTATCGACCTTTGGGGTCGTTTCTGCAACCGAGGTAGGTTTGTCCCGGGGTAGGACATCGTGAATATCACCTGCTTCTTTCTCTGCGGGCAGCCATTCTTCAGGCAAGGTCGGAGCTGCTTGTTTTGAGCCGGGGACATTTTCGTCCAACCATGCAGGCAGCTCCGTCTCTTGAGTCGAATCAACTGCAAGAGAGGGGGGAACCGGTCCTGTCGCCTCAGAGGGGTTGGAATAGCGTAACCACTCAGGTAATTCATTTTCCGCTTTTGGAGCTTCAACCGAGGTGTCTGGTTTCTCAAGATTCTTCAACCAATCAGGTAATTCGCTGGCAGAAGTGGTGGGTTCGGTCTCGGCGCGTTTCGCGCTAGCTTTCTTTTCTAATGCCTCTTTCACATCCTGCTTGCTTAGCCAAGTAGTAATCGTAATATCTTCTTCCGATGGAACTTGTTTCGGCGTTGCAGGCCTCCTTTCTTCCGGCGCAGCGTCAGCATTCTCTTGTACTTTCTGAATCCGATCAGGTGTAAATTCCATGTCAGCGACAGGAGCAGGCGAAATCTTTTCAGGTTTCGTTCCTTGTTCTACAGCCATTTGGTCCAACCAGACCATTGTATCGTCCGCCCCACTTGCCGTTTGATCTGCTGGTTGAGCTGCTGTTTCCGGTTGAGGCACAGATAAAGGCTTCTCACCCGTAACGGGAGAAGCATCGCCAATATTTTGGGTTGGCTGCCCGCCAGGCAAAATCTGTTCAACAGCCGGCTTTTCTTTTGTCTGACGCAGCCAATCAGGCATTTCTTCTGATCGTTCTCCCGGATTGGTGAGTAATTCATCGGGATTAGCGCCTTGCTTTGCTGCCAAGCCTTCAAGCCAACTAAAAGCGTCGTCATCAATATTAAGCGGTTTGACTTCCCCGGTTGGCTGGGAAGATTCAGCGCTGGTGATGGTTGGTGTAATTGGTGGATTCACAGGCATTTGGGGAGCCGATTCCGGGGGAACTGGTATTTCTGGAACAGGCTGATTAGCTGCTGGTTGTTCCATTGTTTTGGCAGTAAGGGCGGCAGCATCTGCACGAGCACCAACACTGGTCAACCAATCCGGGATTGATTCGGTTTTCGCAGAAGGAATCTCTGCTGCAGGAGTTTCAATTTGGACATCCGCAGAGGTTTCACTGGAAACCAAAGGTTTGATCAAATCTGGGGTAACATCCACACCCACGGTTTGAGGTTCAACTGGCAACTTGGTGGCATTCGCAGGTATTTCCTCGACGGCTTTGGTAGGATCCAGGGTCTTAAACCATTCTGGAATCCCACCCGCCCCCGCATGAGGATGTTCGCCAGATGCAGGCTGAGGTTCAACGGGTTGTGAGGTGTCGGCTGGCACTTCCGGAACATCTTTGGATGAATCCATGGACTTAAGCCAATCAGGAACATCATCCCCGTTGGAAGGTTGAAACTCAACAGATGATTGGTCAGTGAAAACTGGTGACTGAGTATCTGCGGATAATTCGCCCGCTGCTTCGGTCGGAGCCAAGGATTTGAGCCAATCTGGCAACCCATCTGGTTTCTCCGGCTGGGTTTCGACAGGCTCTTTCTGAGGTTCCCCTGGCTGCACAGGAGATCCAATACGACTTTTACCACTGGCTTCGGTTGGAGCCATGGATTTGAGCCAATCTGGCAACTCCTCCGGTTTCACTGGCTGCGTTTCGACAGGCTCTTTCTCAGGTTCAACTGGCGTAGGAGGAGTATCGGTATGCATTTCATCAACAGATTCGGGCGGCACCACAGGTTTGAGCCAATCCGGGGCATCAGTTGAGCTGGCAGGTTGAGGCTCAGCAAGTTGCTGATTTTCCATATTTTTTACTCCACTATCCTCTGCGGAGCTGGTGGGTTTGAGCCAAACTGGAATGCCATCAGCTCCTATTGGTAAAGATTCGGCCGGGTTTTCAGGTTCCGGGTTGACCTGCTCGGGTACTTCCGACGGAGCCATGGACTGTAGCCAATCCGGAATGTCAGCTTTGGCAATTGGCCCTTCAGGCAACGATTCGTCAGAATCAGTCGATTCAACCTGTGCTGTCGTGGTTGATTCCTGCCATCCAACAGAGCGCATCCATTCCGGGACACTTTCAGCATCTTCAGCAGGGGCCTTTTCAACCGCTGGGACAGATGTCTCAGAGGATGAGGGCGGTAATTGTTCTGGTGTTTCTGCAGTCTGCATCCATTCAGGTGGAGTATCAATGTGTTTCTCGTCATTCAATTTGATTCCAAGGGAGGAAGCCCAGTCAGGTTGGGAATTGACCGCCATCGGACCAGACTTGTATTCAAGTCTTTCCAAATTCACTGCTGAATCGGCCACCTGATCTGAGCCAAAGGTTGAATTAACTGCGAAGGACGAATAAGGATCAAGATTGTTTAAACGCTGCCGGTAGACCTGGGTGTTTTCCTCCCGAGCAGTTCCTGGCAGCACATCCACAAGGACACGCAAGGAATCCAAATTATATGGATATTTTTTTAGCAGTGCAGCTGCCATTTCAGCAGCCTCGACTTTTTGATCCGAGCGATAATATGCGCGCGCCAGCATAACTTGCAAATCAGGACGGTTGGTATCCTCAGCCAAAACTGAGCGAATCTCAGCAATGGCTTGATTGAAAAGTTCGCCTTGAGAATACATATTAGCCAGCGCATCCCGGCTCAGGCGAATTTTGGATGGCTCAACGCCATCCCTCCGTCCGTATAAGCGGCGCAATTCGCCCTGGATGGCCGAGTTGGAAGGCTGAACCTCGAAACCGCGCTCCATATGCCATATGGCATCGTCCAATTTATTTTCATCATCGCGGATGATACTCATGCCAACATGGGATACGAAATCGTCAGGCACAGCCATCAGAACACGCTGAAAAATATCCGCGGCATCCCCATAACGGCGTGCTTCCAGAAAGGCTTTTCCCAAAAGGCGGTACGTGTCAACATGCATAGGAAAGGTCTTGAGGATATACTGGCAATGAGCAACTGCCTCATCCAATTGGCCACCTTCGATCATGCTTTCTATCTCACGGTTGTAAACACGTAGAAATACTTTAGCCATGGCGCACTCCTTACTATATTATGCACTAAACATTAAGAATACGCAATTGAATTTATGCGAGATTTGACATATTTCTTCCCATCTTATTTCTTCCCATCTTAAGTATAAAACAAAGGCAGCGGCGGAACAGGCTGATCACTCCATCCAAATGCCGTACTAACTTCAAGCCGAGCAACGGCGAGTTTCGTTTCGTCATTTGCATATATCGTGAAAATAGGTTGGTCCTGCTCAACATAATCTCCAACTTTTCGGTGTACAACGAACCCTACCGCATGGTCCACAGGGTCATTCTTCCTGGCGCGTCCGGCACCCAACGCCACGGCTGCCTCACCGATGATACGGGCATGCACTCGGGACAAATATCCATTTCGCTTTGCCTTCACGGTCTCGGTGAATTTTGCTCTTGGGAGTTTTTGAGGTTTGTCAACAAAGGAAACATCCCCAGATTGGGCGCCAACCAGAGTACGGAATTTTTCGAAAGCCATTCCCGAAGCTATTACCGTTTCTGCCATCCGCCGACCGTATTCCAGATTCGGAACGCGCTTGCCCAACATCAGCATTTGCGCGCTGACGTTCAAGCAATGTTCACGAAAATCAACTGGCCCATCTCCGTGCAAGCTCTCAATGGCTTCGATCAATTCCAGGGAATTGCCTACGGCTGCGCCAAGCGGCTGGTTCATGTCCGAAAGTAGTGTCACAACCTGGCGACCAGCTTGATTACCGATATCAACCATCAGTTTTGAGAGAGCGCGGGCCTTAGTGAGGTCTTCCATGAAAGCTCCCAGGCCAACCTTTACATCCAGAAGAATGGCTTGGGCCCCGGCAGCAATTTTCTTGCTCATGATGGAGGATGCTATCAGTGAGATGGAATCCACCGTACCGGTGACATCGCGCAAGGCATACAACTTCCCATCAGCGGGAGCCAAATCGAGGCTCTGACCAGTTAATACAATACCAAATTCTTTCAACTGATGCTTAAATTCATCGGTGGTCAAATCGACCCTGTAGCCAGGGATTGACTCAATTTTATCGAGTGTCCCGCCACTGAACCCCAACCCACGTCCTGACATTTTACCGACTGGTAATCCACACGCCGACACGACCGGTAGAACTACAAAGGTGGTTTTATCTCCCACTCCACCAGTTGAGTGTTTGTCAACAGCAATGTCTACTACATTGGAAAGGTCAAGGATTTCTCCTGAATGTGCCATAGCCAGGGTTAAGTCGGTGGTCTCGCGCGGCGTCATTCCATTAAGTAAAACAGCCATTGCCCAAGCAGCAACCTGGTAATCTGGAGTTTCTCCCCGCGTAAAACTATCCACGAAAAATTTGATCTCTTCGCCAGTCAATTCCCCTTTTTCACGCTTCTTAATTATTATGTCAACCGCGCGCATACCACTGTTCCTTATCGACTATGGGTATTGTAACGTATTTCACGGTTGTCTGATTATTTTTTGCCCTTCGGGAGTATCCTGCACCAACCACCCAAGACTGGTTATTTTCTGGCGAAGGGAATCCGCGGTAACCCAATCCTGGCGGAGGCGCGCCTGCTGCCGCTCTTTAGCCAAGCGAACCATCTCGGCAGGCACTGCCCCAAGGTTATCAATTTCGGCAGCACTTTTGGCCATATCCCAAGCTTCAACAGAGATACCAACATCTGGCTTCTCCGGGTAGATAAACGATCCCAACTTCGAAATTGGAAACTCTGATCCAAATGGGAAGATTTCTGGATTACATGCTCGTAATAATGTCACCGAACTTACTCCACTGACTGTGCATTTCCCAGTGTCAAAATCGATAATAAGACCAGTATGTTCGTCCAATCCCACTGTGGTATATCCGGTTGGCAGGAGATTACACCATTGAATAAAACGTTCTATCCCGATGAAACATCTACTTGTATCAATCTCATCCCCGCCATCCGTATTGTTCCAATGCGGGATAACAGATAGCGGCAGGTTTAAATCTGAAAACAGATCCAATCCTGGCACAAGGCTGACATCTTCACCAACTTTATAAATCTCATAAACCGGCAGTGAATAAGCACCAATGGCTATCACGGCCGCACTGGCAAACACCAACGCGGCACCCAGCCGATGACGGGCGCGCAGTAGTTCCCAAGCCAGGCTGCCTCTAAGCTGACGCACGGCATAAGTCGGTGAACCAGGCCCCATGAAAATAATGTTTGCGTGCAAAAGAGGTTGAAGGATTTGTTCGTCGTCCGGGTTATAGGGCGTGCCGCGCTTGCGTGCCGGAATGATGTCGATATGTGGATTGAAATTCTGCAATCTCTCTCGCATGAAATCTCCCACACGGCCAGCCACTTTTTCCGAGTTTAACTCAAACCCGGCCGGTGTTTCTAGAATGGCTATCCGCAAAGGCTGCGGAAATCGCTGGGCAATGGTTTCAAAGACCCGCCCGCCTGCCGGGGACGTTTCCCCAGAACCGAGCAAAGCAATGGGACCGCATGCTTTTTGCATGATCACTATCTCCCCAACAATTCCCTGACGGTTACCCAGACCTGGTCGAACATCTCAATGGTCAGGCGTCCGGTCTGTGTGTTCTGGCGACTGGGATGGTAGGAACAGACCAACCAGAAGGCAGAAGGGAACAGGCAGGGAGCAGATGTCCGGAGGTGGTAAACTACAGCATGAGAAAAGGCTAAGCTGGTACCATCCTGAACAGAACAGGTCGCTCGGCAAATATCCATAATGGCTGAAAACGCAATTCGCCCTAATACTACAATAACGTCAGGCTGCATGATTTCAATCTCGCGCTCCAGATAGGACTGGCAGTTTTCCATTTCCTGCAAAGTGGGTTTGTTATCCGGAGGCGCACAACGACAGACAGGAGCCGTATACAGGTCAAAAAGAGTCAGACCGTCATCACGGGAAATGGATACCGGCTGAGACGCAAATCCGGCACGGTAAAGAGCGGGGTACAGAAAGTCACCTGAGGCATCTCCTGTAAACTGGCGGCCAGTCCGGTTGGAACCATGTGCTCCTGGAGCTAGGCCGATAACGAAGACGTGCGCATGCGTGTCACCAAAACCGGGGACAGGCCGGCCCCAGTAGACCTGGTCACGGTAAGCCCGGCGTTTTTCTATCGCCACCTTCTCTCGCCACTCCACCAAACGAGGACACCGGCGACAATCCCGGAGCTCTTCATTTATTTGCTGCAAGGTCATATCCAAATTCTACCTCACAAAGCGCTTGAAATTCCTCAAAATTGCGTTACACTTATATTGAATTTTGTGACTGTCAGCCGGATCTTCCAGAGGAGGAAAAGTGAAGCCATTCAGAAAAAACGTAGCCCTTGCCATCGATGGCGGTGGCATCCGAGGCGTAATCGTGACCCGGGCACTCTCCATGTTGGAAAGACATCTCAAGCAACCGGTGCATAATGTCTTCCGGCTGGCAGCGGGAACATCCACCGGCTCGATTATCTCAGCCGGAATCGGAGCCGGGCTGACTGCTGCACAATTGCACCGACTGTATATCAGCCTGGGCGATGCGATCTTCAAAAAATCCTGGCGAACCTTCTTTTGGCCGCTAACCCGCTTCCGCTACCCGCATGGCCCCCTGGCAACCGCCCTGCACGAATATCTCGGAGACAAAAAGATGGGCGACTTTTGGACTGCAACTCCCCCGACTGACGTTGTGATTACCACCTTCGATCTGCTTTCCAACAAGACCTGCTTCGTCAAACCCTGGAAACCTGATTATCAGGAATGGCCGATCATCATGGCAATACTTGCATCCAGTTCTGTGCCGACCTATTTTCCGGTGGCTGCAGGCCGGTATGTGGATGGCGGGGTAGGGTCGTATGCCAATCCCTGCTACCTGGCAGCCTATGAAGCCCGGTTCTGCCTGCAATGGGACCCAAAGGAGACCACGTTGATCAGTCTGGGGACAGGACGTGATCCGCAAACACTCAAGCCTGGACAGCCAGGGCGCTTTATGGCCTGGGATTGGCTGAGCCCCACACTGGGAGCGTTCCTGTCTTCGGCGGATGACCAGCAAGTCCGGCTGGTGGATACTTTCTTCCAGGACCTGGATTTCCGCCGGTTCCAGGTGGATTTAAGCGAAGCCATTCCGATGGATGATCCCCAGCAAATTCCAAAATTAATCGAATATGGGGACAAAATGGGAAACATGATATTGAACGACCAGATGGATGGAGCGATCGTTGAAAAGCCTGACCCCATGCCGGAATCTATTTAAATAACCTCCCGAATTTCCGCTTCAACCAATATATCCTAGATGAAATAACCTTCAGAGCCATCCGTTTAATCTGCTCATAAAATCAGCATTGCATCACCGAATGAGTAAAAACGATAGTGCTGCTGCACGGCAACTGCATACGCCTGCAGAATCTTTTCGCGTCCGGCAAATGCGCTGACCAGCATGATCAGGGTGGACTTGGGCAGGTGGAAATTGGTTATCATGGCATCGACCAGTTTAAAGCTATAACCGGGCAAAATATATAGATTCGTCGGTCCACTGTAGGAAATGATGCTATCCCTACCGGAGCGAGCGGCGGACTCGAGTGTACGCACGGAGGTGGTTCCCACCGCGATGATCCGACCACCGGATTGACGCGCCCCGGCAATGGCGTCCACCGTCGCCGGAGGAACCTCACACCACTCGGTATGGATCTGATGTTGCTCAGGATCATCCTCGGTAACCGGCGCAAAAGTATCCAGACCAACATGCAGAGTAACCTCAGCAAAATTAACCCCCTGGGACTTGAGTTCATCCATAAGCCGGGTGGTAAAGTGCAGGCCAGCTGTGGGAGCGGCGGCGGATCCGGGTTCACGAGCATAGACGGTCTGGTAGCGCTCAGGATCCTGGAGTGGCGCGTGAATATAGGGCGGCAGCGGGACATGTCCGGCCCTGGGAAAATATGGCTCGATCGGTTTGGAAAAACGCAAGCGACGGCGCGAGCCTTCCAAAACCCCAACAATTTCACCAGATGGACCATTCTCGATGGTAATACTCCTGCCAACCGCCAGGCCCTTGCTCCCCACCAAGCATTCCCAGGTCAGTAAATCATCGCGGCGCAAAAGCAGGACTTCGACGCGACCCCCGGTGGACTTGCGGGCAAACAAGCGGGCCGGGATGACACGTGTACGATTGACCACAAGCAGGTCATTGGGGTTAAGATAACGGACGAGTTCACGAAAATAAGCGTGTTCGATAGTCCCGGTGTCCCGATTCAGGACAAGCAGACGCGAAGAGTCACGCGGCTCAACAGGTGTCTGGGCAATGGATTCAGGAGGAAGGGTATAGTCGAAGTCAGAAGTTCTCATAAGAAGTCTAATAGTCTGGAATCTAATAGTCTTATCGTATCTTTTTTGTGCAACGAACGGGATATTCGTTCCGCGGAACGACGGAGGAACGACTATTCCTCGACGTAAGGGTAATGAAAGAGGTTTTTCTTAAAAAAAGTGAGGAAGCCGGGTGAAATTATGTGCACTTTTTTAAAAACGGAAGAAAAGATAAAGAATAGTAAAGAGCGCGGGAAATTTCTATCCCCTGCGTGTGAAACCGAAATTATATATCGTGAACGAACTAAGACCTGTTCCAAAACAATTCCTGCGAGACGCATCGGAAAGCCAGGGAATACCAAACCACCTATTAATCGAGGCGTTAAATATCAATCCATACTGCTCAATATTAGCACTAATGTTCTGTTTTAGCAAGGGCGATAGGGTAATCGCATCTCAAATTTTCGGCGGTAAAGCCTGATCTCAGTACTTGTAAGCACTGCAGGCTTAGAATTTTAGCTCCGCCGAGACATCCCCTTAATTGAACTGGGGTCTCAGCCCCAAACGAAGCGACTAAAATTGGCATAAACTATTCCAAATGCGATTGGTCGTTATAGTTTTTAAAATATAATACTTATTATCTTAATTGTGATTAATTAATCTTCAGGCTGTTCGGATAATCCTCATTTCTGCGTGCGAACCAGGTTAATAACAACTGATGTAATACCCGCGTCCGCTGAAATGAAAATGATCAAACTCTGACCGGCCTGCTGAAAATTCATGAATGCCTGGGTATCTGAAACGTCGGGATTGCCTTGCAGCTGCCATCCCAAAGCCGGAATCTGTTTTTGATAAAACGCGACGGCATCGGACAGGCTGGTGGAAGTATCATAAGTCAATGCGCCAGGCGTATTAACCACGTTGGAGGTGTTTGATAACTGCGGGACATTGACCAACCCTCCAGGGCAGTAAGTGGGTAATTGGACCGAGACAGGTTTCCCAACACCGGTCAATTCGTAGTCCCAGGTCAGAGCACCTTCGATCCCTGTGCCAAAATAATCTGCCTTTGCATTTGTTGTCAGCAGATATTTGACCACATAGCCACCCGATGAAGCAACCCACAACTCACCGGTCGATTGAGTGAGCTTTTGTTGACCCAACGCAAACTGATCAAATTTGTAATGGTTCACCCCGACATCATTGACAGTTTCGTTACCCGCCGCAGTCGCCCCGATGACGTAATGCAGGAAGCCGGCCGGTTCAAACCGGTCAGATAGTGAGCTGCCTTGTTCAATAGCAGATGCGCTGCACTCGTTCTGGGCGTTTACCACATAATCCGCACCATCCAATTCAGCAATAAATACAGGATCAGGATTGGAAGAAGTTACTGTGGATGTGTCAACAGTCAATTGGCGGAATGAAGGCACCTTGGATGCCAACATAACATATTTCTTTGACCACTTTGAGGGCTGGCCATTGATGGTTCCATCAAAAGAGAGGGTTAGCAAGGCGGTATAGCTGGATAGATCGGAAAGCCCCACTTTAGGGTCGGATAAGATGAAAGTGCCGGAGCCAAACGTTAAGTTTTCTTGTGCTGAAACCTGGCCCGTTTGAGAGCCAGATTGTGATGTAGCGGGCAGAATGCCATTCAACGCACTGCAGCTACAGGCCAATACTGTCAACAAAAGGAAAAAGATAAAGAGGGATGTTAATGCTCGTTTTGCCAGCGAATGATTCATTGGAGGCTTCCTTCACTAAGCGTTTGTTATTACATTTCAAGGTGCCCCGACAGGGGTTATGATGACAGTCGTATATCCTTGCATCGGCTCATCGCCTATTTTGAATGAATGATCCTTGGTTTGTGTTCCGCCGTCAGCGGGTACAGTGACATCAAACTCCGGAACAGAAAATTGTCCAATACTACCGGAAGCACAGTTGGTTGTATCCATTTCAAAAGGATGGTAAGTGATGTGGAGGGTCAATTGGCCATTCTCATCAGTTGTACCGTCAAGATCCACCGTAGAAGGTGGAATCTTGTGCGAGTGACCACAAAAAGGTGAAACGGATTCCATGTGCCAATCCACCTTCGATGAACCCTTCAGCGTATTGTCCGAACCGCTAACAAGCTGCATTTCTCCAGAGGAATGCTCCACCAGGTAGGAGTCAATGCCTATGCCTTGAAAATGGGCTCCAAAGTACAAGTACGTGACAGTCGTAACCTTATACTTGCAATTCACAACATTAATCGCCTGCACAAGCGCTACAGGGTTGGAACTGGTACTAAACGTTGTTTCAACCTGAACTGAGGTGTTTCCGGCTTTCACTGCACTAATCGTAAATTCTGCATCGAAAGGATCGACTCCACCCGTAGAAGCCAGTTCCGGGGCCCCTGTTTCCTGCCGGTCGGGAGAAATAGTGGCAATACTTTGATTTTCCGACATCGCCATAATATTTATGCCTTCCAGAGTTTCCTCAACGCTTATGTTTTCTCCATTCTGTGAACCACCTGATAGTTTTACCGCTTCTACATAAACACGATATTCCCGACCAACGCAAATGGGTGCCTGAGGCCATTTAACCTGGAGGACATGCTTTGTACTCCAGTGAACGGATTGTTGATATTGAGAAGAGGCCTGTACGTTTAAATTCCAGCCTGCGCTTCCAATCCCAAGCGCAAGTAAAAATGCCAGGCAGAGCACACGCAAATATGAGATCTTTTTCGGAACCTTTGAGGCCAAAATTCGAGACATAAGAAAGATTCTATGCATAAATCAAACCTCTTTTTGCAAAGATCTGCTGATATTGATTACAATAATTATACAATTAAAGAATTTATAAATCAATAAGGAAACTAGATTTATCAGAATTATCATATTCTGTTTCTTAAGTCTAAGCCACATCTTAGAACTTTAGAACCTTAAGGATTGCAATTTTTAGCCTGCTATTGAAAATGTTAGATTACTGATTGCGCGAGGGGATTGCTTCCTTTCGGGATCCCCTTCGGGGACAAGTTGCTACGCGATCGTCGCTACCCCGAAGGACATCGGGACGATGAAGTGCGGCTCCTCCTAATGACACCGCGGGATTGCTGGCCGTGCGAGGGGATTGCTTACCTTTCGGATATGCTTCGCGATCGCAAAGTGCGCTCGCAATGATAGATTGTCTTTTAGGTTAGAAAAGTGCTATGGGCTGTGGATTTACTCGCAAGGGGTTCCATGGATTGAGTCGAGACTTCAGCCCTAATGATATGGCCAGAATCGGCATCAATTATTCCAAATGTGATCACTCCCCCAAGATAAAATGCGGGAATTAGATATGAATCAGAGCAATTTCGGCTGGGTTTGCTCGTTATATTCCACCCCCAGGTGTTCATAGGCGGCTTTGGTGGCCACACGACCCTGGGGGGTCCGGTCAAGGAAACCCACCTGAAGCAAATAGGGTTCGACCACATCCATGATCGTCTCGGATTCCTCGCTGATGGCGGCAGCGATGGTATTCAGCCCGACCGGGCCACCGTTATATTTCTGTATAACGGTCTTCAGGACACGCCGGTCCAAATCATCCAGGCCGAGAGGGTCAACCGCCAGAAGATCAAGCGCTTCCTTTGCAACTGCACGCGTCACCACCCCATCCGCACGGACCTGGGCATAATCGCGCACCCGGCGCATCAGTCGCAATGCCACCCGCGGAGTACCACGAGCCCGGCGGGCAATCTCTTCGATGCCACCTTCGTCCGCCTGTACCTGCAGCTTGGCTGTGGCGCGCCGCACAATAGCCTGCATGGCCTTCAGATCATAATAATCCAACCGATAGACCGCCCCGAAGCGTGCCCGCAGTGGTGCAGTCATCAAGGCCAGGCGAGTGGTGGCACCAACCATGGTGAAACGTGGCAGTTTCAGGCGGATGGAACGGGCCGAAGGACCCTTACCAATGACGATGTCAAGGGCGTAGTCTTCCATGGCCGGATAGAGAACTTCTTCCACGGCTTTTCCCAAACGGTGGACTTCATCGACGAAGAGGATATCGCCGGCACGCAAGTTGGTCAGGATAGCGGCCAGGTCACCGGCACGTTCGATAGCCGGGCCAGAGGTGATCTTGATGTTGACACTCATCTCGTTTGCCACCACATGGGCAAGAGTGGTCTTGCCCAAACCGGGAGGCCCGTAAAAAAGGACATGGTCGAGTGGCTCGCTGCGCTGGCGGGCAGCCGCAATCAGGATGGCAAGGTTCTCCTTGACATTTTCCTGCCCGATCAGATCAGAGAGGAATTGCGGCCGCAGGGTCTGGTCAAGGTGGTCGTCCGGTTTCGGTTCAGGGTCCAGCAAGCGTTGAGATGATTCTGGCATGGGTCGATTATATCAGGCTCCGAATATTCTAAAAAAAAAGAATTAAACACAATGGTCACAAAGGGTTGTGAAATAATAAAACTTCTCTCCATGTAAATATTTTACAGATTGCCGGTAATTTTTCCGCAAGGACATCGAAAAAGAGAACAAACGTCCCGAAGGGCTCTTGAGCATTTGCAATCGTACCGCAAGCCTTCGGGACGCTGATTTCACCGTCAGGGGGAGAAAACCGTCAATCCCTATTATGTATCCACTCCGCTTTTTATTATAAACTTGAAAATATGATTTCTCATGGGTTAGGAACGCTGGAAGGTTTGGGAGGGTAACTTCCGGCCCAGTCGGTGATGTTGCAAGTCACGGTCTGTTCACTGATCACCGTTACCAAGCCGGGACACCCGCCGGAATTGCCGGAGCTATCATATGCGACCACTTGAAACATACCGGGAATCAAATAATCGCTGCTCATTGAGTACGATGAGGATCCCGGAGTGGTGATTATATAAGAGTAATAATAGGGCGGATCCTTGCCGTATGCCACGATCGCTAGGCTCGGCAGGGAACCAACAGGATAGCCTGAAATGGCACCCTCTATCGAACCTGGTTTTGGGATAGGCGTGGAGGAAGGAGGCGGTGTCAAAGTCATAGTCGCTGAGGGTCCGAAAGTCGGCGTAAAGGTTGAAGAGGGAACAACTGTCGGGGTACCGGTTGGCTGTGCCAACGTGGGAGAAGAAAGCTGATTCAATGTTGGGGAAGATAACGACGAAGGTTGTGCGGACTGGGTGAAAGCTGCCAGAGTCAAAACAACTTGCGTAGCAATTTCACCGGAATTGACCGGGCCCGAAGTAGCTGCATTCTTCAAATTGCAAGCGCCCAGGCATGAAATTAATAGAACTGAAACTATTATAGCGAATGGTCGCTTCATCGTTGACCTCCATTTTACATGTTCAAATAATTATAATCTAAGTCAGATGGAACGGAACATCAATAATAACCCGCTCCAGCCCATACTGGCGGCGACTGTAAAGCAAGGCCGTTTTTAGCAACCAGGCAGTCTGATTCTGGAGCAAGGACTGCTACCAACGACCTAGGATGAATTCGGGGAGAACAACGGTAGCGAGTTGGCCATCATTATGCTGCTGGTCGGTCTCTTCGAGAAATTGCAGCAGCGGCGCGATCAATCAAACGATATGGTGAAGTGATAACCACCATGGGCGCAACCGACCACCAGGATTCCCATTCTAGACGGGCTTTTTCGCCTGCATCCGATTCCAACTCCACGTAAACAGCCGTCCCCTCATCTGAAATGGACCGGGCAAAATTTACCGCATCTAGGATACCTCGTTGTATTCCGAAGATCGGTATTACCACCCTGTCCGGTTGAAGCGGTTTTAGTGAAGGTGGGAATTCTTTACTAGTATTAATTCCTGATTAAATCCAATAATAGAGCATATTCCGGTCACAGCAAACAACGAAATTGACCTCTTGACATGACCCCTTAGCAGGCATATACTGCCGACGAAGAAAACCAAAAAGAATATGGATACAACTCTTTCGCTCGACCCTGATCATAGACCACAACCCCTATCCCTGCCCGTTGGATGGAAATCGCCCGCTTTAATGGCTTGTTAAACCGTGTTTCAATGGTTAAACTCGCCTGCCCCCGTGTCTCCACCAGCGCGGGGGCAGATTATTTTATTTTGGAGATGAACCATGAGCTTCTTGCCCAACATCAAAATTCCCATCCGGTCGCTTGGCAGCGGGCGAACAAACGGGGTAGAAATCTCAAAAAAGCTGGTGGATAGCGCCCGTACAGATATCCAAACCGTTTTACAACAATTGAATACCACACCCAACGGCCTTAACCAGGCCGAGGTCGATAACCGACTCGAACAATATGGGCCGAATGAGGTTGCCAGGGAAAAACGTCGTACCTGGCTACTGCGCCTGTGGGACAACGTCAAGAATCCATTAGTCATTCTGCTGCTCATTCTGGGAATCATCTCCTTTGCAACCGGCGACACGCCCGGTTCCATCGTCATTCTAGCCATGGTGATCCTAGGGATAGTGTTGCGCTATGTGCAGGAAAGCCGGGCGGACAATGCGGCAGAGAAACTCAAGTCCATGGTCCGGACGACCGCCACGGTCATACGTGACGGGCAACGGAGAGAAATAACTTTAAAAGAATTGGTCCCTGGTGATATTGTAGCCCTGGCGGCTGGCGATATGATCCCGGCAGATGTGCGCGTACTGACAGCCAAAGACCTGTTCCTCAACCAATCTGCCCTGACCGGGGAATCGCTCCCAGTGGAGAAAACCATTGGCGTAGTCGATGCGACTTTACAGAACCCGCTGGAAATGACCAATATTTGTTTCCTTGGTTCCAATATTGAAAGCGGTACGGCAACGGCAGTGGTCGTTCAGACGGGCAGCGGGACATATTTCGGTTCCCTGGCGAACAGCATCACCGGGCAACGCATCCTGACCAGTTTCGACAAGGGCGTCAATCAGTTCACCTGGCTGATGATCAGTTTTATGATAGTCATGGTACCGATGGTTTTCATCTTTAATGGACTCAGCAAGCACAACTGGCTAGAGGCTTTCCTGTTCGCCCTGGCAGTGGCAGTGGGCCTGACACCTGAAATGCTGCCGATGATCGTGACGGTCAATCTGTCGAAGGGCGCCATTTCCATGTCCAAGAAGAAGGTGATCGTCAAACGATTGAATTCCATCCAGAATTTTGGAGCCATGGATGTACTCTGCACCGATAAAACCGGCACCCTGACGGAGGGTAAGATCGTGCTGGAAAAACACCTGGACGTCCTGGCCAATCCTAGCAAACGGGTGCTGGACTATGGTTACATGAACAGTTACTACCAGACCGGCTTGAAGAACCTAATGGATGAGGCCATTCTCAACCATGTAAACCTGAACGACGATCTTCAAGTGGATGAATTGTATCGAAAGATCGATGAATTGCCATTCGACTTCCAGCGCAAGCGCATGTCGGTTATAGTGGAAAACAATAAGAACCAGCACATCCTTATCTGCAAAGGGGCGGTCGAGGAGCTGATGCAACTCTCCACGCATGTGGAAGTCAATAATGAGGTCCTCGAAGTAACCGCAGAACACGACGAGCATCGCAAACAACGCGTCAAGCAATTGAATTCAGAAGGGTATCGTGTAATTGCGATCGCCTACCGAATATTTCCCGGGACAGATGATACGCCTCATTACACCAACCAGGATGAATCAGACCTGACATTGTTGGGCTATATGGCCTTCCTGGACCCTCCTAAAGCGACTGCATCCGAGGCATTAAGCAAGCTAAACGAGCATTCCGTGGCGGTCAAGATCTTGACCGGTGACAACGACATTGTGACCGCGACCATCTGCAAACAGGTCGGGTTACCTATTGATCATATGCTGCTTGGCAACCAGATCGAAGAGATGAACGAAGCGCAACTCGGCGAGGCAGCCGAAGTGAATACTGTCTTCGCCAAGCTCTCGCCATCGCACAAGGAACGTATCATCCATGCCCTGCAGAGCAAAGGGCACGTGGTTGGTTTCTTGGGCGACGGAATCAACGATGCCCCGGCACTCAAAGCTGCGGATGTCGGTATCTCGGTGGACAGCGCAGTGGATATCGCAAAGGAGTCGTCCGACATCATTTTGCTGGAGAACAGCCTGCTGGTTCTGCAGGACGGAGTCATGGAAGGCCGGCGTGTCTTTGGGAATATCACCAAATATATTAAAATGGCCGCCAGCTCCAATTTCGGCAATATGTTCAGCGTATTGGGCGCCAGCATTTTCCTCCCATTTTTGCCGATGCTGCCAATCCAAGTTCTGACCAATAATCTTTTATACGATTTCTCACAAACCGCCATCCCAACCGACGAAGTGGATGCCGATTGGCTTAAGAAGCCACGCAAATGGGCGATTGGCGAGCTGCGCCGCTTTATCATTTTCATTGGCCCGATCAGCTCCATTTTCGATTATGCAACTTTCTTTATCATGATGTTCATATATGGCGCATGGGCGCATCCCGATCTGGCGCACCAGACTCTTTTCCATACCGCCTGGTTTGTGGAAAGTCTGTTCACCCAAACCTTAATCATTCATGTCATCCGGACGAAAAAGATCCCGTTCATTCAAAGCCGGGCGAGCAAATCCCTTATCTTTGCTTCGCTTGCAATTGTGGCAGTCGGCGCGTTCCTGCCGTATTCCCCCCTCGCAGGATTGCTCGGCTTCGTTCCGCTCCCTGCGTCATTCTGGCTGTGGCTACTGGCAATGCTAATAATTTATGTGCTCCTGACACAAATCGTCAAAACCTGGTTCTATCGCAAGTTCGGAGATTGAGTTATCATTAATTCAACAAATATTTTTATCAACTTAGTCCGGTTATTTTATTATGATAAGAGGCTGATAGATGGCGATTAAAAACAGCAAAATGAGAATAAAGATATGCAAAGACGGACCTTACACCGTCTATGGTGGAGTCCCTCTAACGGAACAGATCCTCGTCCCGGATGCAGAGGGACTTTCGACCCATTGGCACAAAGGCAAGGATTATCCGGTACAGGAAGAGTACGACCTTTGCCGGTGCGGGCAATCCAATACCAAGCCTTTTTGTGATTTGAGCCATTCTGAAACCTTCTTCGACGGGGAAGAGGCGGCCAGCCGGGAAACATTCGACAGCCAGTCTGAGCCAAAGACAGTCGGTCCGGAACTGGAATTAACAGATGTGGTGGCTCTATGCGCCCTGGCACGTTTCTGTGATCGGGCCGGCGGCGTCTGGGACAACACGCGTGCATCCGATAACCCGGATGCAAAAAAAATTGCCCTACAGGAAGTGGGCGACTGTCCAGCCGGCCGGCTGGTCCTGCACGATAGAGACGGAAAACTGATCGAACCTGAATTCGAGCCGTCCATCGGGCTGGTGCTCGATCCGGTGGTTGCCGAGCTGGGTCCATTATGGGTGCGCGGTGGAATCCCGATCGAATCGGCGGATGGGTTCGTATATGAAATCCGCAACCGTGTTACACTATGTCGCTGCGGCAAGTCCACCAATAAGCCTTTCTGCGACGGCAGGCATACAAACGGTAAATAGCCGATAAATCACCCAAGGAAGAAAGCCATGACACCCACAGGATCATTTGAAACCGATTTGTTTCCTACAACTGCCGGGGATCTTTCCATCACATTCCTCGGACATGCAAGTCTTCTGATCGTTTTTAACGGGAAGAATATCTTTGTCGACCCATTTGGCCAGGTGGCGGATTATTCCAACCTCCCCAAAGCAGATGTTATCATCTGCACGCACGAGCACCGCGACCACCTGGACCCGCAGGCTCTAGCATCTATCCGCACTCCAAGAACGAAGCTGGTGCTTAACCCGGCTGGTGCGGCAGAAGTGAACAATAGTATTGCTATGCGCAACGGGGATAAACAAACCGTGGACGGACTACAAATTGAGGCCGTGCCGGCTTACAACATCCTCCATAAACGCGAGGATGGGAATCCTTTTCATCCGAAAGGCATCGGGAACGGCTATATCCTGACCTTTGGCAAAACACGCCTTTATTTAGCCGGAGACACCGAGAACATCCCAGAAATGAAGAACCTGCATGATATTGACATCGCCTTCCTGCCCATGAACCTGCCTTACACAATGACTCCCGAGATGGTCGCAGATTCTGCCAGGATGTTCAAGCCGCGCATCCTGTATCCCTATCATTACGGCAATACCGACGCAAGTAAATTGGTGGAGTTGCTGAAAGCGGATAAGGGTATCGAGATTAATATTCGGAAAATGCCTTAACAAATACGCGCCAAATCAGCAAAGCAGGATTCGATTTCCACTCCTCTGCTCGAATATAGAGGAGTGGTTATCAGAAAATGTATAAAATATTAAAGATAATGAAAGCGGTAGGAGAAATTCAACCGCTTTCATTATCATGATGTGTTAAGAATCTACATTGTTAACACGATAAAGGATCTCACCCGCGCGGGGTACATATAGAATACCTTGCTCTTCCCGGTTTTGCCACTCAGCTATGTTAATATGGGCGGGGTCAAGATAACCCAGGTTCAGACGGGCGCAATCCTCGGGAGGAATTTTACTGGCCAGTGTCACTTTCACATTAGGACACTCGATGCTTCCCTCCATATGACCGGAGCCACGTAAATGCGTGCTATGGGCCAAGGCACCAAGGGGAATATGCCGATAGCGATCCCAGTTGCCAAGGAAATAAGGCAGGATGTGATAGCCGGTCTCGAAAATATATCTGCCATGGACGCGGCTGACCACCTCAAGATGCGGGGCATAGATGACCACTTCTCCGCCGACCGCAACGGCCGGCTCCAGCTTATACATGGCCTTGGAGGCAGTCCAGAGTTCATCATACATGGCTGGAGCACACGATAACACCCTTTGAAATGGTTTATCCACCCAGCGGATGTGGCGCTGAGCGGATAAATCCGCGGCAGCGTTCCAGGCAGACAGATAATCACCGATGAATAAGCCGCTGAGATCATACCCTTCCACCACCAAACTTACCAACGTAACCGGTGTTTTCAACATTCCTGCGGCAGTATGGATCAAAGAGCGCACAGGGGTATCTTTTATACCAATGGTATCGACGACACCGGTGAGCGCACCCAGCCAGTGCGAAGCATTGATCATTTCGGGACCTGAGATGCCAGGGAACAGGTACTTGGCCCCACCGGAAAAACCGGCCACTTCATGCGGGAAAGTCGGCCCCAGAATCAAAATGTGGTCATATTCCAAAGCAGCCTTACCAATACGAACTTCAACATCCCCGACCAGCGACGGGTGCCAGTGCTCTCCAGCCGCAACCTTGACTTGTTCCTGCGGAATGGTGCCGAGCCAAGACAACACTGCAGGGTCGTTCCAGACATGGTTAAACAAGCCCAGTTGCCTGTAGATAGTTCTGTGTTCATCAGCAGTGATCCCAACCAACTGATAAAGATCTGGCGCCCTGAGCGGTGGATGCGTGCCCAGTGCGACCATAATGTCGAGTTGGCGAGCATCCCGAAGAATGTCGACCAGCGATTGAAACAGAAAAGGAAGAGGTAGGGAGCGTGTATGGTCCGGGATGAGAATAAGCACTTTTTGCGCATGAAAATACCCATCCAGTCCCTGATGCAAAGCGGCAAGAACAGTTTCCTTCTGAAGGACTTGTCCAGGAGGCGCTATGAGACTGGGGGTTATCCTAATCGTATCAGCCATTCCGCTCGCAAAGAACCATTGAAGAAATGGTATTTTCCAGCAATTATTTCTGCAATTTCTCCAATTTTTCCAGAACTCCCATCAACTTGGTCTGCCAATCAGCCTCCTTCCCGAACATGCACCAGTAGGCATTTTTTCCACCCCTTACGCCCGGGCCAAGATCCGGGAGGTGCCCATTTGGCAGATTCGAGCCGGTTTTCGACTCCGCGCCCTCCTGCAGACCCGGGTAGCGCAAGACGACTTGCCCGCTTTCCATACCAACCGAGACCAACCCGGCTCGTTCTGCAAGCAGCTTGACCTTCATCTGGTAGAACAGATTGGTAACCATTTCCGGCAGAATCCCGAAGCGGTCGGTAAACTCAGCGGCAAGAGCATCCAACGCGGACTCGTCGGTCAGATCGGCCAAACGACGATATAGGCGCAGGCGCAGGTTCGTATCGGGCACATAGGTTTCGGGAATACCTATAGCTAGCGGCAAATCCACATTAACCGGCAAGCCCATGGGTTGAAGAGCTTCCAGGCTGGCAGTTTTCAGGTCGATTTTTAGCCCTTCAAACCTGCCACGGGTGCGGGCCTGTTTGACTGCGGCAGCCAACAGGCGTGTGTATAGGTGAAAACCAACCGCGGCTATGTAGCCGGATTGATGGGTGCCAAGCAATTCACCCGCACCACGCATTTCCAGGTCACGCATGGCAATGGAGTAACCTGCGCCCAGCTGCGTATTTTCAGCAATAACTTCAAGGCGCTCCTGGCCTTCAGGCGTAGGTGCAAATTTCCGATGGCGAAAAAAGTAGGCATAGGCACGCGCTGCCCCACGCCCGACGCGCCCGCGCAGCTGATAAAGCTGAGCCAACCCGAAGGCATCCGCCCGATCCACTATAAGCGTATTGGCATTGGGGATATCCAGGCCAGACTCGATAATTGAGGAGGAAAGCAGGATGTCGATCTCACCAGCGGTAAAGCGGTGCATCACACTGGCTAGTTCATTTTCCGGCATCTGACCATGGCCGATGGCAATGCGCGCCTCAGGGACGAGTTTCTCCAGGTGCATGCGGATTGCATCAATGGTCTGAACGCGGTTATGCACAAAGAAGATCTGACCGCCACGTTCAAGCTCGCGCAGGATGGCCTGCCTGACAAGTTTCGGTGAATACGGCCCAACGTGTGTGATGATTGGCAGGCGTTCTTCCGGAGGGGTGTTGAGATTGGAGATATCACGCACACCGGTCAGAGCCATGTAGAGCGTTCGTGGAATAGGCGTGGCCGTCAACGTAAGCACATCCACTTCCGTTCGCAATTTTTTCAAATGTTCCTTATGCGTCACCCCAAAACGCTGCTCCTCATCAATAATAACAAGACCAAGATCCTTGAACTGAACATCTGCTGAAATGAGCCGGTGCGTACCGATGACTATATCGACTGCACCCTCAGAGAGGGCATACAAAATCTGGCCCTGCTCACGGGGCGTGCGGAAGCGTGAAAGCATCTCGACAGTTACCGGAAAAGCCGAAAGGCGTTGCCTGAACGTATCATAATGCTGCTGTGCGAGCACGGTGGTTGGAACCAGGACCGCCACCTGGCGGCCGTCCATGACTGCCTTGAAAGCCACCCGCAAAGCCACCTCAGTCTTGCCATAGCCAACATCACCACAAAGCAAGCGATCCATCGGTCGGGGTGTTTCCATGTCATGCTTGATGTCTGCCAAAGCCTTGACCTGGTCATCCGTTTCAACATATGGAAAACTAGACTCCAGCTCACTCTGCCAAGCAGTGTCTGGACTGAAGGCGAAACCCTCAGCAACATGCCGGCGTGCGTACAGGTCGAGCAGGTCCTGTGCCACCTCCTGCACAGCTTCCCGGACCTTGCGCTTGGTCTCGGGCCATTCCTGCGTACCCAGACTACCCGGGGATGGCGGTGAACCATCAGGTCCTATGTAACGGGTCAGCCGGTCAGCCTGATGAATGGGTACATAAACCTGATCGCCGTTCTTATATTCGATACACAAGAACTCACGTTCCAAACCTTCAAGAGTTCGCTGGACCAAACCGACATACCTGCCTAGGCCAAAATCCACATGAACAATCCAATCACCTGGATGCAAGTCTGCATAAGCCGATTCAGGGGTTTCTGCACCAGGCCGAGGACGCTGACGAGGCTGAGGGCGCTCCCAGCCAAAGATTTCTGAATCGGTAATTAGGTACGAGTTACCCAGGCTCCAGCCTTCAGAAAGTGACGATTCGATAAATACCGGATTATCGACAGCTTCGCCCGAAGCCGCAGGAGATGGTTGTTCATGTTCCATCCATAGTTCTTCCAGACGAGAGGCCTGTCGCGAAACGATGACAACAAAATTATCTTGAGTTACGATCCCAGCCAGATACTCAGTAAATGGCTTGAGACGCCCGCCAAACCTTTCGATCCTACCAAACTGTGCAGACAAATTATTGATTGATTGCGAATCAGTGAGATGTGATTCCTGGTTATCAGTCGCTTGCTCCGCAGTGGAATAGCCCAATTCCAGGCAGGAACAACTGCTCAAAGCATCGGACAGCTCCGACCAGGTGATATACGGGATTGGAAAGTTCTCTGCCAGCGTTCCTTCCACAATTGATTCGGCCCGCAATTTGACGGCCTGTTCTTCAAATTCGGAGACTGTGCTCTCCAAAATGCTCAAATCGTCCACCATTACCAGGGATTCCTGAGGCAGATAATCCAAGAGATTAGCGGAGAATGGATGCAGCAAAGGTAAATGAAATTCTGAGAGACGACCAGATATGTCCAGCAGGTCCGACCTGGCCAACCCGTCAACCTTATCCGACTTTTCAGGCAATAGATATTCGCGCGCAGGGGTAATCAATACACTCGCCAACTTATCGACCGTTCGCTGCGATCCTGGATCGAAGCGCCGGATGGTATCTATCTCATCGCCGAAGAAATCCAGCCGGACAGGATTGGGCTCGGATTGTGGCCAGATGTCCAACAAGCCGCCACGATGAGAAAATTGTCCTGGCTCAAGAACAGTATCGGATGGCTGGTAACCAATCTGCACCCACACCTCCAGCAGGCTGTTCAGGGATAGGGTCTGACCGACTTTGATCTGAGTTGAGGCTTTGAGGAAATCCCGTCGCGGTAAGGTACGAGTCATTAAGGCGCGCGCTGATGTGATAACGATTGGGGGAGATCCGGTCTCCTCCAAAAAGGGCAGATGATAGGCTGCCAGCCTAGTCAAGGTCTGCAGACGCTCGCGACGGGTGGCAGTCCCCCAGGCAGCGTCTTCGTAAAAAAGCGGGTTGGGTTCAGAGAAGATATACCGGGAGGCATCTGGCAGCCAGAAAGATAGTTCATAGTGCAACTGCAAGGCGTGGTCAGAACGTTCCGTTATCATTACAATCGGCCGTTCCAAATCGCTATACAAGGCTGCCAGTAGCGGCAAGCGGGCAGCCCGTGGCAAAGCCAGGCCAGGGAGTTGATCTCCAGCCCGCAAACCAGCCAGAAGGCGCTGGTAAGGAGAGACCTGGCGGAGCGAGTCAAGCAAAGGTTGCACCATCGGGATGGGTAAGAATTGAACCGGCTATTAATGAAAAATTTCTAAGCACCAGTTATTTTTCAATGCCACCATTATATTTGTTCATCGCCGCGTCCAGACCTTCGACAGCAAAGATCAACACGGCCTGCACGGCACGGTCAAGGGATTCGGATATGATCGTAAGATCTGATTTCGAGAATTCCTGCAGAACATAATCGGGGGCTTGCATCTGTCCGGGCGGATGGCCAATCCCAACACGCAAGCGGGGGAAGTCATCCGTGCCGAGACGCTCCAGGATGGAGCTCATACCCTTCTGCCCCGCCGATCCGCCATCCGGACGGATGCGGATGGTGCCGAGCGGCAGGTCCAGGTCATCATGGGCAATCAGGAGGTTGTTTAAAGGCAATTTGTAAAAATGGACCAGCCCCTGCACAGATTGGCCAGAGAGGTTCATAAATGTCTGCGGCTTGGCCAGGATAATCTTCCTTTCAGCATATGTGGCTTTCGCCACTAATGCCCTGGATTGAAGGCGGGTAAAACGTGCATTAAGCTTCGCTGCCAGCCGGTCCAGCAACATAAAACCAACGTTATGACGGGTTTCGCGATACTCGCGTCCCGGATTGCCCAGACCGATAACCAGGAAGCCCTCATTCATGTTTAATTCCGCCTCAACCAGAAATAAATACCAACAATAATAATAAGAACCACTGCTCCCAAGCCACCGTACGCAAGGCTGGTAGAGATATCCGCCGGGGTTAAAACCGCCGGATTGACCGGCAATGGAGTCGGCGACGGGAATGGGGTGGGAGTAAGTGTATAAGTCGGGGCCAGGGTCGGCTTTATAGCGGTTGGAGCAGGGGTTGGCGTTTCAACCGGGGTATAGTTACGTACCCGCAAGTTTGAACCAATCACATCGAGATGCGTTCCATCGTTCAGGTAAATCCTCAAGCGTAGATTGTAATTTCCATCTGTGATGGAGGTTGTATCCCAAGTTGCCAGTGTATTCGAATCGACAGGTTGGCTGCTTTGGGAAATCAAAAACCAGGTACCGCTAGGATCGCCAGTATAAGCAAAATCCACTTCCGAAGATTGAAAGCCCGTGATTGTACTGGAACCCCGGATTGTCACCACACCCTGGAGGACTTCGCCTTGTTGAGGTGAAATAATGGCAGGCAGCCCTTGCGCGGCAACTGATCCGCCGGCAACCGCCGCCAGAAAAGGGATCAGGAGGAGCAATTTTCCAATTCGAGTCATCTTGTCCCGGCAGTTTGTAACAGGTAAGTTTAACACGAAGGCGGACGCGGGTCAACGGCTTGACACGGCTTGATACGCCTTGACCGCAAAAGTCGTGGGTCTTGTGGAGATTGATGATGTGATTTATAAAATGGGGTGAGCCGTTTTAGCGAAAACCCAGATCCCCAAACAATGGACGCAACATCTCCCCCGCCTTCATGAAATCTTGTCCCGTTTGTCTTGTAAGCGATTGGTATTCCCAAAGGCTTATCGAAAAAACAGGAATGGCAGTCACAAACAATCGTCCCCAGCCCGAGTTTCCATCCTGGAGTATGCAGGTCTGGAAAGTCACGTGAGCATCTCCGTTGTAGAATATTGTGAAAAGATCCTGAGCGGAGTAGATGATATTCGAACTTAACTCCACATAATTCTCATTTTTATTGTCTGGCTGAGGAGCTTTGAATCGGGCAATCCGGTTGATTTTATAATAACCCACCCGGCCGTCCCCATATACAATGCGCACTTCCTGACCTATCTTCAAACTCGAAAAGAAAGCTCCAGCAAGATCGTTGTGAGCCAACAACCCGATAACGTGGTTGCGATCAGCCGATTCAAATTGAGGGGCAACCCCATCTATATGCAAAACAGATCCTGGATCATTCCTCGGTTGCTGCATCACCCGCAAGGCCAAAGTTCCCGGGACTTATAGACACCCCTAACCACTTTTGCTTGTCCGTTGGTTTCAGAACCAACAAAAACTGAAAATGCCGGTAGGGTCCCCCCCCCGGCTGCGCTAACAGACTGCGCAGGAATCACCAGGCAAATGAACAAGGTAAAGAGTAGCAATGACTTTTGCAAATGGCTATTATTCATGTATTGTGGAATATCCCCATTATAGGGAACCATCAAGGGATCTGGACGTGTAAAATGTCACGGTTATGATTTACGCTTGTCAGTAGGATGGGTCCATTGCTCTAAAAATCACCACGCGGGGTCTATTAATACAGTACAATCGTGCAGATTATTACCCGTCTAGACAAATGTAGGTTTTTAACTTCATAAGGAAGTGTTTTTATGGATGCGCTGGCTGACTTTTTGTGCGTGGACTGTTCGATTAAAGTGACACACAATTTCTAAGTTTCCCTTATAATGAGAATATCTTTTGAACATGCAAACTCCGGAGTTTTCAGAATGAGTCAAACTCGCAGCGAACAGATGGTAAACCGCTTGCGCTCCATGCAAGCCGCCGCACCGGATATTGAAGCTTCTGCCATTGTCTCAGTAGATGGATTGATCATGGCATCGGCTCTTCCCGCCGATGTGGAAGAAGACCGCGTTTCGGCCATGTCGGCCGCCATGCTCAGCCTCGGGGAACGGATCGCCAATGAGTTGGGCCGCGGTGGACTGGAACAAGTATATATCAAAGGCAATACCGGCTTTATCGTCCTGACATCGGTAGGAGCGGAGGCTGTTCTGACTTCTCTGGCACGCCAGGATGCCAAGTTAGGACTTATTTTTTTGGAAATGCGCCGGGCCGCAGAGGACCTGGTCAAATTGGTCGGATGAAACCAACAGGCAACCTACACTTAACACCCCAGAACATCAACCCGCGTGGGGAGGATGCCAGTCAATGGCCCTCCCCACGCCCTTTGTATATTTATCCCACCTCGTTTCCTCCCCCCACAATCGGGAGAGGAGTGTAAGGAGTTGAAATGCCAACCAAATACATCTTTTTCACTGGCGGCGTAGTCAGTTCTGTTGGAAAAGGCGTAACGGCCGCTGCCACCGGGCTATTATTAAAATCGCGCGGTTTCAAGGTTACCGTACAAAAATTGGATCCATATATTAACGTTGATCCCGGTACCATGTCACCTTACCAACACGGCGAGGTCTACGTCCTCGATGATGGAGCTGAAACGGACCTGGATCTGGGTCATTACGAACGTTTCGTGGACATCCGCCTGGGCCGTTTCAGCAACTTCACCACCGGACAGGTATATGCCGAGGTCATCAGTAAAGAGCGGCATGGCGATTACCTGGGCGGCACGATCCAGGTCATTCCTCACATCACCAATGAGATCAAACGCCGCATCGGCTTGGTTGGTAAAGAGACCGGGGCAGAGGTAGTAATCCTCGAAATCGGCGGCACAGTGGGCGATATCGAGTCCCAGCCTTTTTTGGAAGGCTTACGTCAGCTGCGTAACGAAGTTGGACGCGAGAACACATTCTTCGTCCATGTCACCTGGCTGCCCTTCATCGGCGCAACACAAGAGCTCAAAACCAAACCAACCCAGCATTCGGTGTCCGCCCTGCGTTCGATCGGTATCTCGCCCAATATGATCATTGCCCGCTCCGATTACCCGGTCGAAGATGATCTTTGTGACAAAATAGCTCTTTTCTGCGACGTGGACAGGCGCGCCGTGGTACCCATGGTCACCGCACAGGTGCTCTACGAGGTACCACTGCTACTGGAAAAAGCCGGCGTAGGCGATTACATCGTCGAACGATTAGGGCTGCAAGCGCGTGCAACACCGGACTGGGGACCATGGAAGGCTCTGGTTGAGGAAGTTCGCAAGCCCAAACCGGTTGTTAAAATCGCACTGGTAGGCAAATATGTCGAGTTGAAGGATGCTTACATGTCGGTACGCGAAGCCGTCAAGCATGCTGCGCTTTCTTTGGGGGTGGAAGCAGAACTCCAATGGGTGCATTCCGCCGACTTAGAAAAAGGCAAAGGCTGGGATGAAGTCAAAGCTGCGGATGGTATCATAGTTCCAGGCGGGTTCGGTTCGCGCGGCATAGAAGGCAAGATCCAGGCTGCCGGTTATGCCAGGGAAAATAAGGTTCCTTATCTGGGGCTTTGTCTGGGAATGCAACTTATGTGCGTGGAGTTCGCTCGAAATGTTTTGGGCCACGAAGATGCCAACTCGACCGAATTCGACCGAAGTACAAAATATCCAGTGATCGACCTAATGTTGGAGCAGCGCGCCATCACTGATATGGGCGGGACTATGCGGCTGGGGTTATACCCGTGTGTGCTCCAGCCGGGAACAAAAGCCGCGGAAGCCTATGGCGAGAAGCAGGTGGAAGAACGCCACCGCCACCGCTGGGAATTCAATAACAACTACCGGAAAGAATTCGAAAAAGCAGGGATGGCTTTCTCGGGTATTTCACCGGATGGCATGCTGGTGGAGATTTCCGAATTAAAAGATCATCCTTACATGGTCGGCAGCCAGTTCCATCCTGAATTCCTATCCAGGCCCATGCGCCCGCATCCCCTGTTTGTAGGGTTGATCAAGGCAGCGAAAGAAAAAAGTGAAAAGAAACGAAAAATAAGTAACAAGGAGTTAGAAAGGGTTTCATAGTAAACAGGATATGCATGCACAATATTCAAGGTGAATTGACCAGCGACAACATTTGGTTTAGAATACTGGCGGAGCGTGAGTCTCCCCCGAAAATATCTAAACTTCCAACACCTTGGCTGATAACCTCTGCCATCCATAGCAGAGGCTTTTTAGTACCTGAAGTTGCTTAAACAAGAGTGAATGAATGGAAGGTGAGGTACCAGCTAAATCCCGGATCAGTACCTCTTAAAAGCTGATATACAGAGCGAAAAAATAAAAATGCGCTACCATCAAATATTATATAAGGAGAAAATATTATGTCCAACATTGAATCTGTTAACGCCCGCGAAATTCTCGATTCGCGCGGCAATCCAACCGTGGAAGTCGAAGTCCTACTTGACGATGGCGCTTTCGGACGCGCGGCGGTTCCATCTGGCGCCTCCACCGGTGTCCACGAAGCCCTTGAATTACGTGACGGTGATAAGACCCGTTTTGGCGGAAAAGGAGTACTAAAGGCTGTCGAGCATGTCAACACAGAGATTGATGAAGCCTTGTTCGACATAGACGCGCTAGACCAATCCGCCGTGGATCAGACCATGCTCGACTTGGACGGAACGCCCAACAAAAGCAAATTGGGCGCCAATGCCATTCTGGGAGTCAGCCTGGCAGTGGCACGCGCTGCAGCTGAATCAGTTGGCCTGCCACTTTACAGGTATCTTGGCGGTGTGCCTGCCAAGATACTGCCTGTGCCGATGTTTAACATCCTTAACGGTGGGGTACATGCCAATTGGCAGGGCACCGACCTGCAGGAATTTATGATCGCTCCGGTCGGCGCACCTAACTTCCGTGAAGCCCTACGCTGGGGGAGCGAAGTTTACCAGTCGCTCAAGGGTGTTCTCAAGAGCGAAGGATATACCACCGGTGTTGGCGATGAAGGAGGTTTTGCTCCAGCCCTAAAGAAAAACTCGGATGCCGTAGAATTGATCCTGAAAGCCATCGAGAAAGCCGGCTACAAGCCCGGTGACCAGATCGCTATCGCCCTTGACCCGGCCTCCAGCGGTTTCTATGAGGATGGATTCTACAACCTGCGTACTGAGAAGCGCAAAGTTACCTCGGCAGAGATGGTGCAGATGTATTCGGACTGGGTGACCAAGTATCCGATCGTCGTGATCGAAGATGGCCTGGCTGAAGATGACTGGGATGGATGGAAGCTGCTGAATAAAACCTTGGGCGGCAAGATCGAATTGGTCGGCGACGATCTATTCGTTACCAATGTCAAACGTATTGAGCGGGGCATCCAGGAAAATGCGGCCAACGCGGTACTAATCAAGCTTAACCAGATTGGCACTCTGAGTGAAACAATCGCCGCAATTGAAATGGCATACAAGGCGAATTGGGGCGCAATGGTATCGCACCGCTCAGGCGAAACGGTTGATAGTTTCATCGCCGATTTGACTGTGGCCATGCGCACCGGGCACCTCAAGACAGGCGCCCCCTGTCGCGGCGAACGCGTGGAAAAATACAACCAGCTTATGCGCATCGAGGAAGAATTGGGCGACGCGGCAGTCTACGCCGGGCGCAAGGCGTTTGTGCGGTAGGCAAAATCGCCTATAGATAAAAAAGAATTAAAAAGGCTTTCATGCCCACTACCATTCTGCTCATCCGGCATGGACAGACAGAGTGGAACCGGTTGGAGCGGTTCCGTGGAAGGGCGGACATTCCTCTTAATGATACCGGAACGCGTCAAGCCGAAGCGACTGGCCGTCGCGTAGTCGAATTGTGGCGGCCAGTAGCTCTCTATTCCAGTCCACTCTCACGGGCAGCCAGTACCGCCAAAGCGATTGGCAGATATACCGGTTTGCCGGTAGAAATTTATCCCGGCTTGATCGACATAGACTATGGCGACTGGCAAGGTCTTACCCCTGATGAGGCCCGCACTCGCTGGCCTGAAATAGTCGATCTCTGGTTCAAGAAACCCCAACTTGCACACATACCCGGTGGAGAAACCTTGGAAAATTTGCGTATCCGTGCCATGAGCGGAGTGACCGAGCTAGCTACCCGCCATACCGGACAAACAATCGTACTGGTGGGCCATACAGCGCTCAACCGGATCATCCTGCTCGGGGTTCTGGGCCTTGGGAATGAACGCTTCTGGCGCATCCAGCAGGAACCTTGCGCCATCAATAGATTCGAATTTGAAGGCGGAGATTTCACTCTGGTTTCACTGAACGATACCTGCCACCTGTCCAAGGTTGTTCCGGTTTGAGATATGGTCCAAGATGCCAACAAGTGTTACCGCTTGTAACCTTCTGGAAGCCGGCCATCAACCCGGCTGCCGGTATGCCGGCTGGGACGCCTTGATACACTAAAATTAGCCGAAAACACTCATTGCTACGCATCTTTAGGAACTATTAACCCGACTCCTTGCACAAAGAACAAGAAAAATCAGGGGGCGGGGGTGAAGTTGAGCGCAGGGATCACCGTCATCTCACGGAGTTTGAGAGCCATGGCAGCCGACTG
>Ga0187873_1000489_pt1 | contig 41350 bp, 35 predicted proteins | sample June2016WEW_16_1_2_FD_133012 | JGI IMG/M metagenome (GOLD analysis project Ga0187873, IMG submission 133012) | Peatland microbial communities from SPRUCE experiment site at the Marcell Experimental Forest, Minnesota, USA - June2016WEW_16_100 | ecosystem: Environmental > Terrestrial > Soil >...
GGTAAATCCTTGAAAGGAGCAAAAGGTTTTGACTCCTGCGCAAGAACGGCTGCCAAAGCCGCCGGAACCGGATTGAACTCAACCCCCGCATACAGGTCTTCGGTGTTCTCACGAAACACCACCAGGTCAATACCTTCTTTATAATTCAGCGGGTTGTGCGGGAAACCCTTGCAAGGACGCTGGCAATTATAGAGTTCGAAGAGCTGGCGCATCCGGACGATAGGGGATCGGTAAACCAGCCCTTTGGCTCTTAATTCCGGGATTAATTCGGCCTCGGCAGCCTTGACCGGCTTGGAGGTGATGGCGCCAAACATAGCCGCATTGACATTCTTCAGCAAATCGATGGTACGTGTCGGGAAGGCGTCGCCTTCCTTGCACCAAAACTCCCAGCCGATGTCGCCAAGGATGTATTCAGCATCCAGGTTTATTTTGTCAAGCACAATTTTGGTTGCATCGAGAACATCCACACCCACACCATCCCCGGGTAGCCAGGCAATTCGATATTTACCATCTTTTTTGGGAAACATTTCATTCATTCCTACTCCTCATGCGTTAGATAGCCTTATTATCCATCCAAATAACATAAAAGAACCTCATTTTTCTTGTGTATGGTGAAGCCGCACGCAAGAAAAATGCGAACATCTCATCAACAAACCCAAGACAGGTCCTTCGGCTTGAGACTCACAATCACGAATTGTAACAAAGTGCGCGTATTTATAAAAGTAACAGATGTCATTTACAAAAAACATACATATTTTCAGGAAGTAAAAGTAAAATGGGACCATTGCAAATATTCTCAAATTTCAATTGAACCATTACCAAAACCCCGCGTTCCCATCTTCCGTACGAAGGAGAGCATTATGAAAGCCATACTAGATAAACTGCAAATCAAAGCTGTTACACCGGGCGCATGTACCGGAATCGATCAATGGATCCTTGATCCGAAAGGCACTGAGCTGGCATCTTATAACCCAGCCACCGGGGAATTGATTGGGAAAGTTATCCAGGTTACCGCCGCGACCTATGAGCAGGTTATAACCAGCGCGCAGAACGCTTTTCTGAAGTGGCGCTGCGTGCCAGCCCCCAAGCGCGGCGAACTGGTCCGAGATCTGGCGGACGCCCTGCGGATGTACAAGGAACCGCTGGGGGACCTGGTTACCTTGGAGATGGGCAAGATCCAGGCGGAGGGACGCGGCGAAGTGCAGGAGATGATCGATATCAGCGACTTTGCCGTCGGTCTTTCCCGCCAGCTTTACGGCCTTTCGATGCATTCCGAACGATCGGACCACCGCATGTACGAACAATGGCATCCCCTGGGAATCCTCGGGTTAATCACCGCCTTCAACTTCCCGGTGGCAGTCTGGTCGTGGAACTCCACTCTGGCGGCGGTTTGCGGCGATACGATCCTTTGGAAGCCGTCCTCGTACACGCCTCTGACCGCGGTGGCGGTGACCAATATTGCCAACCGGGTCATGGCCGACCATAACTTAAGCGGCATTTTCAACCTGGTCATCGGCTCCGGGCGCGAGGTTGGGGAAAAGATGCTCAATGACAAGCGCATTCCATTGGTCTCATTTACAGGTTCAACGGAAATCGGCCAGCACGTCTCGGAAGCGGTCGCCGGCCATTTCGGGCACACCATTCTCGAACTGGGCGGCAATAACGGGATCATTGTCAGCCAGCAAGCCGACCTGGCCATGGCGACGCGCGCGATCTTGTTCGGCGCAGTCGGCACAGCCGGGCAGCGCTGCACCTCCACCCGGCGCATCATCATGCAGAAGAGCATTGCGGCCGATTTAATTAATCGCCTGGTCAATGTCTACAAACAGGTTCATATTGGAAATCCAATCGAGCCGGATACGTTGATGGGCCCACTGGTGGTGCGTGATTCAGTCGAGGAGATGCTGGATGCCGTCCAGCAGGCCACTCAGGAAGGCGGCCAGGTGCTTTACGGCGGCCATGCCCTGCCGAATATGGGCCCAAACTTCGTCGAGCCGACCATCATCAAGATGCCTGCCCAGACCGAGATCGTCAAGAAGGAGACCTTCGCCCCCATCCTCTACCTGCTCGAATACGATACCATCGAAGAGGCGGTTCATCTGCACAATGACGTCACACAGGGCCTCTCCAGCGCGATCTTCACGGACTCTCTGCGCGAAGCAGAATTATTCCTTTCCCGGGATGGCTCAGACTGCGGCATTGCCAATGTCAACATAGGCACCTCCGGGGCGGAGATCGGCGGAGCCTTCGGTGGTGAGAAAGAGACCGGCGGCGGGCGCGAGTCCGGCTCGGATGCCTGGAAAGCGTACATGCGCCGGCAGACCAATACGATCAACTGGTCGCATGACTTGCCCCTGGCCCAGGGAATCAAATTCGGCGAGTGAGCACATACCTGGCAGGGGTGGAAAATCCACCCCTGCCTTTTTTGGGAGGCACATGGCTGAAGAAAAGAAAGTCGTCCTTATCACTGGTTCCTCGCGCGGAATTGGGGCGGCCCTGGCGCGCAGCTTTGCAGAAAAAGGTTATGCCGTGGCCATCAACTACTTGAAATCGGAGCGGGCGGCTGGCCAGCTCCAGGAAGGCATCGATGCCCGGTACGGAGTGGGTACTGCCGTGGCAATCCGGGCGGATGTCGGCAGCCGGAGCGACGTAAGCCAGTTGTTTGAGCAAGTCACTGCCCGGTTAAACAGGGTCGACGTGCTAATCAACACAGCCGGATTGAACATTGATAAACCTTTCCTGGAAATGACGGACGAAGATTGGTCGACGGTCCTGGGTACCATTCTCACAGGCACATTTATTTGCTCCCAGGAGTTTGCCCGCCGTTACCGCGGAGAGGCAGGCCACATCATCACGATCGGTGCGGTCACCGCCTTGCGCGGCCGCAAGAACGGAGCGAACTATTGCAGCGCGCGCGCCGGGATCCTAACCCTGACCAAATGCATGGCCATGGAACTAGCCCCCCGGATCCGGGTGAATTGTGTCACGCCCGGGTACATCAATACCGAAGAGGTCATCGAGCGCTATAAATTGGATGAGCAGGAAAACCTAAAGCGGGCACTCAGCAGCATCCCGATGAGCCGGCTGGGTACACCTGAAGACGTTTTCCAGATCATTAACTTCATCGTCAACACCTCCAGCTACGTCACCGGCCAGAACTATTTCGTCGATGGCGGGTCATATATGCATTAAGACAAGATGTCCAAGCCAGTTTTGGGACTGCTTTCCGGCCTGACTGCAGCTGCCATCTGGGGCGGCATGTATGTGGTCAGCAAAGTGGTCATGCAGGTGATCCCGCCCTTTTCGTTGATAGTCATGCGGCTGGCCTTGGGGATCCTGACCCTAGCCATCATCGTGATCGCACGCAAGAGTTGGAAGGTGACGGCTGGACAGTTTTGGGGCATCTTTGGTGTGGGAGTGGTGGGATATGGTGTTTCACTGGGTTTCCAATTTGTCGGCACAGAACTTTCAACGGCTGCGAATGGCTCTCTAGTCACATCAGCCACTCCCGCCTTTGTTCTGTTGTTTGCAGCGCTCATATTGGCCGAAAAGATCACCAGCCGACGCTTGTTGGCGCTCGTAATTGCTACGGCTGGCGTAGTGGCGGTCATCGACCCACGTAATGCGCTGGTATCCCCCAACTCCTTCTGGGGAAACATTTGCCTGGTGGCCGCCGCGCTTACCTGGGCACTATATTCAGTCCTTATTCGCAAAGTCACACAAGAGACCAATGTACTGACAACAACTTTGATCGCTTTTATTGGAGGCCTGCCGGTCTGTCTGCCTCTCAGCGGTTGGGAAGTGGCAACACAGGGTTTCCATGCGATCAGCCTGGGGGTGGTGGGAGGAATCCTGTTTCTTGGCGTCATCTCCACTGCGCTTGCCATGGTTCTATGGAATACTGCCTTTGCGGTTCTGGATGCCGGAGTCGCTTCGCTGACATTCTTCGCCCAGCCCGTCGTGGGCACTCTGCTCAGCGTGCTTTTCCTGAATGATCGCATCACCCCCTTGTTCGTGATAGGTGGGGTACTGATCGGGGTTGCCCTGCTGATTGCCAGCAAGGCCTGAAGAAGAAAACAAAACCGCCGCACCAGGCGGATACCGGGAGCGGCGGTCGAACTGGATTGATGGATAACAGGCTTTATTTTGCCAGGCGTTTCTTAAAAACTGCTGTGAGGGCAGGAACGATCTGGTACAGATCGCCAACCACGCCATACCGTGCCAATTTGAAGATCGGTGCTTCCGGGTCCTTATTGATGGCAACAATCAGTTTACTGGAACGCATGCCGGCCAGGTGCTGGATGGCGCCGGAGATGCCACAGGCGATATACAGATTCGGTGAAACGAGCTTGCCTGTTTGCCCGACCTGCATGGAATAGGGGACATACCCGGCATCCACGGCGGCGCGCGATGCACCAACTGCCCCACCCATGGCATCCGCCATTTCCTTGAGCATGCCAAAGCCCTGCTTGGCGCGCCAGATTTCGCTTTGCTTCGCATCCAGCCCGGCTGGCGGATGGAGAGACGGGTTTTCGGACAAGCCGCGACCACCGGAGACAATAACGTTCGCATCGGTCAGGCTGACGCCGCCTTCTGCGGTGGAGTACCCCTCCACGATAGTCAAGGCACCGGTACCCGCAACAATCTTTGTGACTGGTCCGGACTTCCCGGCCTGCAAAGCGGGTTTGGGGAAAGCGCGCCCGCGCAGCGTGATAATCTGTGGCTTTAGTGAGGATGTGACTTTGGCCAATACCTTTCCACCATAGATCGGCCGGGTGACCGTCAATTTATCCCCGTTGGCTTCCAATGCTATGGCATCCACCAGCACGGCAGAATTCAGGTCGATGGCGGCCATGGCTGCCAATTCCCGGCCCCGGCCGGTGGTCGGAAAAAGCAGAACATCGCAACCATGCTGTGTAAAAGCCTGCTTCAAGGTAGCTGCATACAATTCGGCCCGGTAATCTGACAGATCAGGCTCATCCGCCAGGAGGATTTCATCCACGCCGTATTCGAAGGCGTTCCTGGCCAGGGTCTCCAGACCGGCTCCGAAAACCAGAGCGGTAACCTTGCCAAGGGTTTTTCCTACCCCGACTGCCTCCCAGGAAGCGGGCAGGGCTTCACCTTTGAAATGGTCGATATAAACCAAAGTATTCATAGCAGCTTTTCTCCAATAATTTTATCGGCAAGGTCTTCAGCTATTTCCTGCGGGTTGGCGCCTGTCACAAATTCGCAAACCACTTCGCGAACCGGAGCGTTCTCCAGAGAAAGATATTCAATCCCATTTGATGGAGCAGGGATGCCGATCTGAGACAATGACCAGGACGGTATCTCGGCTTTGGAGGCCCTGCGGATACCCATGAAGGATGGATAGCGCGGCTCGCCAATGTCCTTGACCAGGCTGATAACGGCCGGCGATTTGGCAGTGACGATCTGCCTGCCCTCCTCTATGGCGCGCTCCACACGCAGGCTACTGCCCTCCACCTTGATCACAGAGACGAGGGTGAGAGCCGGCCAGCCCAGCAGGCGGGCCACTTGGGCCGGAGTGGTGCCGGAGTCATCATCAATGGCCTGGCGACCAAAGAAAGCCAGGTCCACGCCCCCGAGTTTTTGGAGGGCGGCAGCCAGGATGTGAGCAACTGCCTGGGGATCTATATTTGCCAGCGCAGGATCGGAGATGAGCAGCGCATCATCGGCGCCCATCGCCAGAGCGTGTTTCAACGCAATCCTGGCGTCTTCACCGCCAACAGAGATAGCTGTGACCGTCCCACTGTTGGCCTCCTTCATTTGGAGGGCAGCTTCGACGGCGTATTCATCCCAAGGGTTAATGACCAATGGTGCATCACCCCAGGTGGCCTTGCCGTTATCGACCTTAACGGTGGCAGTGGTATCAGGGGTTGTTTTGACACAGGCAACGAGTTTCAAGGCAAGCTCCTTTTTGAAAGTATTTTTAGAATAGAAACAACAAGGCAATTTCCCTACGTTTGGTTATTCACGCCTTAAACCAGTGGCATCGCTTTCATCGTTTTCGGAATTTCCAGCTCCAGCATCTTAAGAATGGTGGGGGCAACCTGGAGTTGCGAGACCGTCTGGCGCGTATCACCTAATCCAACAATCCCAGGTCGGATGAAATAGAGAGGAACTTCACGAACTTCCGGAGTAGTGCCGCCATGCCAGCCATCGGCATTGATGCCATGGTCGCCGGTGACCAGGATATTGTAACCGCCCTCCATCCATTCTGTTAGAACCATTGCCAGCCATTTATCCTGGCGGGTGGCATGATTACGATATTCGCTGGAATCCGCTCCATAGGTTTCCCCGGCGTTATCCATTCCCATCGGGTGAACCAACAGATAATCCGGCTTGAACCTGCGGACCAGCATTCCGGCTGTGGCGAATAATTCAATATCCGGGTACTCATCCTGGGTATAAAACCGCCCATGCTGGATCAGTAATGATTTATCATCCACTTCCCGATCTTGGATGGGATCGAAAGGAGACCGGTTATACAGCTCAGAAAACCAGTAGTAGGCTGCGGCGGCAGTGGTTCTGCCAACTGCCTGAGCGGAGCGGAAAACATTCGGTGCCGTCGAAGCACGCACCATCAGGTTGGAGACAATTCCATGTTCGTTGACAGGCAGACCGGTATGGATGGTTTGTACATGGGCCGCGACAGGCTGGGCAACTCGCCAGTCACTTTATACAAGCTGGCGAGTTTTGCTTCCACCAAATGACCCAAGTATCCCATTCCAGCAACCGCAGTGTCATAGCGCAGGCCGTCGGAAAGCACCAGGATGACTTTGTTCAAGTTTATATCTCTTTGGCGAACACCGGAAGGTCAATCCTTTAAAACCAAGACTGCTTCACGCGAGCAGGAGATCTGGGCTTTGTCACCGATCTTTGGCAATTCAAGGAATGGATTGTTGAATGTATCCATGTAGAAGCGATTGCTGCCTATCAGTAACTGGATGCGGACAACCGATCCCAGGAAGGTGATGTTATCGATCTGGCAATCAAGGACATTGGCCTTCCTTTCCTGCGCAACAAAATTGAAGCGTTCGGGACGGATCGCAATGGTAACCTTGTCGCCTTTTTGTTTGCCATCCATTACTTCCGAGGATTCCAGCTGGACGCCATCTATCCTTAAAAGGCGCTTGACCGGATCAACCACTTCGGCAACGGTGGTGTTCAGGGTCCCAACAAAATTAGCAACGAAAGAGGTCTGGGGGAAGTTATAGATCTCGAACGGGGTTCCGACCTGCTCGATTTTGCCTTCGTACATTACAACGATGCGGTCCGAGATGGAAAGCGCCTCTTCCTGGTCGTGGGTGACATAGATGGCTGTGATGCCCAGCTTTCGCTGGATGGCGCGGATCTCGGCGCGCAATTGGACCCGGATCTTCGCATCCAGGGCGGAGAGAGGTTCGTCAAGTAAAAGCACCTGTGGGCGGTTGGCAAGCGCACGCGCTAAAGCCACGCGCTGCTGCTGCCCACCTGAGAGCTGGTATGGGTAACTGTTGCCTTTCTTCTCGAGGTGGATGAGGGCCAGCATTTCCTCCACGCGCTGTTTGACCGCAGCTTTCGATTCTCTATGAATCTGCATGCCGAAGCCGATATTTTGAGCGACCGACATATTCGGGAATAGTGCATAAGCTTGAAAGACCATGCCCACGTTGCGTTGATTGGGAGCTTTGTTGGTGATATCAGCGTCATCTATGGTTACTGTGCCTGTAGTAGGAATCTCAAAGCCGGCGATCATACGCAGGGTGGTGGTTTTTCCGCAACCGGATGGGCCAAGGAACGATACAAACTCGCCTTTTTCCACCTCCAGGTTAAAATCCTGGACCGCGGCAGTCTCGGCAAATTGTTTGGAGATATTTGATAGTGTTAGATGCGTCATGTCTTCACTCTCGGATGATTTAGTGTCCGCCGGCAATCTGTGCCTGTTGCCCGCGGCCGAACAGGTTGATGATTCCCATACATGCCCAGGTAAGGGCAAAACTGATGACGGTGGCCGCCGCCGGTTCATAGGCCTTTTCTTGGATCAAGTAAGCCAGGAAGGGCGCGAAGGCCGGTTTGGCGAGATACTGCGCCAAAATGTACTCACCCATCACAATGGCAAAGCTAAGAAAAGCGCCACTCAAGATGGCAACACGGATATTTGGCAGGATAATTCGAAATAGAATAGTTGCCCAGCCTGCGCCTAAACTTTGTGCAGCTTCCGTTAAGGTGCGTACATCGATGGAGCGCAAACCCGTATCAATGGAGCGATACATGTAAGGCATTGATAACACGGTATACCCGGCAACAAGCAAAGCCGGGCTGTTAACGATCAGAAATGGAGGATGGCTAAAGGTTCGCACCAATCCGAATACAAATACAATCGCGGGAATCACGAAAGGAAGCAAGGTGATAAATTCTACCGCAGTTCGAAATTGAGGCGCCCTGAGGCGGACCCAGTAGGCAGTAGGAACGAAGATCAAGATGCCTACAATTATGGTAAGAATGCCCCATAGCACCGAATACGAGAAGCCTGTTATAAAACCGCTGTCATTGAAAAGCTGCTGGTAGGCCAGGAAACTCAAAATGCCTTTCTGCGCGCGCAGCGAGAAAATAAATGTTGCGACCAGTGGCAGAAAAAAATAGATGATACCCAGGATCATCCAAAACCATGACCAGACTCTGCCGCCGCGCTTCATCGTAACCACCTCTCAGATTGTCTTTGGAGTAGCGTGTAGCCAGCGATCGCCACAGCCATGACTACCACCATCCCGAGGGCAAGTGCATACCCCAAGCCTGCATCACCCAACACATCGCCGCGTAGCTGGGCCCCGATCATGATTGTAACCAGATTGATCGAGCCACCTGTCAATGCCTGGGCGGTCGCAAACGCGCCAAAGGAGTTTCCAAAGAGCAGGATCATAGTGCCCATTATGGAGGGCAGGAGGATTGGAAGAGCAACATATCGCCAGTACTGAAAAGTGGAGGCACCCAGGTTCTCCGCAGCCTCAAGCCATTCCCGTCGCAGGCCATCAATCGCCGGTGAAATGACCAATACCATCAAGGGGAATTGAAAGTACATGTACACCATGCTCAATCCCCAAAAAGTGTAAAGTTGGAAACCGTGGAAATACGGATTATATCCCACGGACCTCAGCCAACCCGTTAACACACCGGATGGGCTGAGCAAGGCGATGAATGCAAATGCCAGCGGAACGCCGGCAAAGTTCGATGCGACGCCGCAGAAAGTCATCAGGCTGGTCCGCATGAAGGGCGGCAGCCCGCCCCGGATGGCTGAATACGCCAGCAGGAAGCCAAAAATTCCTCCGCCGATCGATGTGATCAGGCTGATCTTGATACTGATCCAATATGCATTTACGAGATTGGGATTCTGCAAAAGGTGCACGAAGTTATTAATTGTGAATGCACCGGTTGTTGTGTTTTCAAAACTTTTGATTGCAATCGTCGAGGAAGGATAAAGCAAGAAGATAAATGCGAACAGGAAGAAGGGCGTAACACCCAGCCAGACAAAGGACATTTTGTGTGGAGCGGGACGCGCCAGAGGCGCGTCCCGCTTTACAGAATTTAGAGTGGTCATTACCGATTAAGGAGCTGGAGTCGGAATCGCCACGCCAACGGTCGAGAGCCAACCGCCGGTGATCAGCGTTTTCGCAGCAGTTAATTGATCGACAGTGGGCGCAACAGCTGCAGCCAAAACCTTGGGATCCGGCAGCATTTTTAATACATCTGCAGGAATTACATTGCGCGTTTGCATATCGGCCTGTGAAACGACCGAAGCGCCGCCTTTGATCCAGGCGATTTGGCCCTGGTCAGAGTGGATGACTTCCATCCAAACCTTGGCGCAATTGGGATGCGGTGCATACGCGCTGATTGCCTGGACATAGGCACCACCGATGCTCGGAGAGGGGTAATCGATCTCGATCGGCGGATTCCCGGCAAGGGATTGCTGGTCGCCCAGGGCATTGTAGTTCCAAGCCAATTCAATGGGAGTGGCACCCTGAGCAATGGTACCTACCTTGGCGATGACCGGAACAAAGTTGCCCGCATCATTCAACTTCTTGAAGAAATCGAGACCGGGCTGGGCGTTATCCAAAGAACCACCATTTGCCAGTGCAGCAGCATAGACAGCCATGATTGCCTGGTTGGAGGATTGCGGATCGCCGGCCAATGCAACCTGACCCTTGTATGCGGGATTGAGTAAATCGGCCCAGTTCTTCGGAGGATTCTGGACAACGGTGGTATTGGTCTCGATCACCATGATACCGAAGTAGCCGATCGACCACAATCCAGTTGGATCAGCAGTGGGAATGCCCAAGGTCGTCGCAGGAAGCCTGCTCGCATATGTACCTACATATGGCATGTAATCGCCGGCAGCCACGCCCTGCGCGCCATACGCATAGCCAACATCCACGATATCGGGAGCCTGAGGGCCTTTATTGCCCTTGTTGGCTACGACCGCGGCGAGTTCGTCAGCTGAACCTGCATTGGGATCCAACGAGTTGAGCTGGACACCGGTGGTAGCCTCGAAGTCCGCGAAGATCTCGCCATAGTTGGCCCAGTTGGGCGGAGTGGCGATAATCGTCAGCATGCCTTCTGTTTTGCAGGCGGCCAACAAATCGGCTGGTACACTGGAGACAACAGTACCCTTATAACCCTGAGCCACACCCGTACCATCAAATGAGTAGTTAAGGGTGGGGGCAGCTACCGGGGCGGCAGTCGCGGGAGCGGCGGTCGCAGGAGCGGCAGTGGCTGGTGCAGCGGTTGCAGGGGCAGCGGTGGCGGGAGCCGCGGTCGCAGGAGCAGCGGTTGCCGGGGCGGCGGTGGGTGTGGCAGTAGTGCCGCAGGCAGTTAACACAAAGGCCGCGACAACAAGCAACGCGACCACATTAAAGACGTACTTCTTTGTTTGCATTTTCTCTTACTCTCCTAATCAAGATTTCTTAGATATGGTTGATATGAGATGACGAGATTGACAGGAACATCGTTTACATTTGGTCGGTGCACCTCCAGTCTATATGATAGGATGCATTGTAGCATCCTCACTAGCTAAAGTCAATTGTCTGACAGGTGGCCCCTTATCTCGCATGCAAGGCCGGCGATTTAAACATATCCATATTAAGATTAAATATCACAAGCCGCAACATCCAGTAGGGTAGTGTTTACCTGCCCCACTTGGGGGAAGCTAGGTTGCCGGCTAAGAAATATTTAGCCAACCTACCCTGCCAATATTTACAACCTGGGAAGGAGCAGGTATGATCTGGTTAAGCAGGGCCAACCCTGCTCCTTCATCAAAATTGGAAACGTTGGTTGACCGGTTATTATTCCACCGGGATTTGCTGGTAGACCTTCTCTATTTGGATGCCCTGGCGCCGGCGATAGGCGCTGAATCCGAAATAGATTACGGCTGCCACCGCATAATTGATCATCATGAAGACCATCGAGCTGACGTTCGACCATCCGATGCCGTAAGTGCCTACAGCAGGCAGGGCGGAAGGAAGGACGTTCGGGTCCCAGAACCACACCACCAGCAGCCAGTCGAGGAAGCCCAGGAAGATCAGGCCGGACAGCGTGATGAGCGGCATGGCCTTGCTGCTGGAGGTTCCTTTGATGACCTGGTACAGGATCCATAGGAGGATGAAAGCGTTGAAAATGGTTACCAGACCCAGCACAATAACTACAAACCAGGTCAGCCCATTGGCGCTCAGTGATCCCAACCCGCCGATGATTGCCCAGGAATATTTGAAGGAGGTGTAGATGAGATAGACTGCGAAGACGGCATAGAGGACCGTCACAATCCACCCCAGCCACGCCGGTACCTTGTACTTGGAGATCGGCGAGCCGTCAAAGATATCCTTTGCCCTCCAGGGCATGACAATCCCTGCGATGGTGGAGCCCAGGAAGGTGATGGCAATCACGACCGTAGCGTCCAGCGCCAGGGTCTGGAAGCTGAAGATTTTGAAGGCGTACAGGTAGGAAATGACTGCCGAAGGAATAACCATCAGCAGCAAGGCGTTGATGGGCGTTTTTGTGCGCGGCTCGATCCTGGAGACCCACTCCGGTAGCATGCGGTCAATCGCTGCGGCAAAAATTACACGAGTTGAGCTCAAGAAGAGCGTCCCGGACCAGCCGAACCACCACAGGCTCATCAGGAGCACAATGATGAACATGAGCGCCGGGCTTTTGACCATGAAAGCCGCAAACAAGGCAGGGTAGGGCCAGATCGGCAGCGGAGGCTGGGTGGTGGTGTACCCAAAGCCCCAGTTCCAGAACGCACCGTTGGCTTTATTGTAAAAGTCCCAGCCGATGGTTTTCCCGATCAAAAGGAAGAACAAGATCGCACCAATCGTGGTGACGATGATCGCCCACAGCATGCCCGAGAGGTTGCGTTTGTAATCCGTGGCACCGCGCACCTCACCATACAGGGTGGAACCCCAGTTTGGCCACAGGTTGAAGAACGTCAACATTGGCACCAGGAAGATACTGGCTCCCAATGCCAACGGGAAGAGCGGTCCAGCAACCGTGCCGGCATCTGCACCTGCTTTGAGGGTGGCTGAATACGTATCCCCAGCCTGGGCGCCGAAGCGAGGCGCCAGAGCGTTGAAATTGGCGATGAAGGTGGCATTGTTCCCGAAGAGGAGCAGTAGGAAAACAATCGCCAGACCGGCGAGGCCGCCCCAGAAGCAGAATTTCTGGATCCGGGCATACCACTTCATGCCAACGGCAATGTAAATGAACACGATGATGCACACGGACAGCATGCCGACAAACTGGCCGGTAGAGTTGGTCGTGAACCATAAGGCGGCATCTTTAAGTCCGGCAATCGCCAGCAGAGGTGTGTAAACCTCATAGGTCAGCATCTGACCGTAGAGCGGGGTCCATAGCCAGAGGATAAACCACCAGCCAGTGACAGTCAACACAAACCCGATGGCGCGATTGAGGATGCGGCTTTGCCAGACGTAGTCGCCGCCTGCCCGTGGCATGGCAGAAATCAGGCTGGCGTAAACAATCACCTCGAAGACCGTAAAGATGGCGCCAACCACCACCCCCGTTATCAGACTTCCCTTGAGGTAATAACAATACGAGAAGATGAACAGACCGAGGGTAATAAGGTTGATCGAGAAAGTGGCATAAATAAACGCATCGAAAACTGACCAGGCTCTGACCAGGCCGCTTGCCTTGCGAACGAACAAAGAAACGTCACTCATCTGAATCTCCTTTCATAAATTTTCTTCAGTCTCCTGCAATCATTAACGGAGACCATCCAAAAGAAAAGGTTTCGGACCGAAGTGTCTGCAAATCTCCAAAATCAATCCATCAACAATAGGCTACTCCTTTCCAGGCAACTGCAAGCGTGGCACCTTAGCCGGTGGTCATCAGGTAATTGCCAACTTTTTGCGGTTTAAGCTCGATCACCGCGCCGTTCAGCATGCCTTGTTCGTACATGCTGCCGGGGTTGATGCATAAGGTTTTCTTATATTTGCGAGTACCCTTGCCTTCGTGGATATGTCCATGCAATCCCAGCAAGGGCTGATATTTGTCGATCACGGTCATCACCGCATGGCTGCCGACCGGGACCATGGAACGACCGGCATAGGCGGGCCGCAAGTCCTTGGTAAGCTCCGGCGCCTCATCCAGGCCACTGCCGAAAGGCGGGGCATGCAGGCTGAATACCGCCTGGGAGGGATTCTTCACCTGGCTGATAACCGCCTCGAGGCGTGCCAGCAAGGCCTCGTCCGGTTCCTCGCGGTGGGTATGCCAGGGAGTCGGGTTGGACCAGCCTGAGCTGGCCATCTCGTGGTGTTCGTCAAGCTCCACGACTTGGCCTTCCACGCTGCGTACACATTTGGAAGCTGCGATCACTGCATCGATCTCAAAGATATCGTCATTACCGGGACACACATAACATCGTATGCCTGTCCCGTCCAGCTTGGCGTCCGCATACTCCATCCAGTGTTGTATGGTTTTGATGACCTGTTCAAGGAAGAGCGCGTCCATTTTTTCGGGTGAGTCCACGAGGGCCTGCACTTCGTCCGGATCTGTCACATACGGATAATAGCCGCGGTTTTGGATGGTCTGAACCATCTTATCCACCTGCTCTTTTCCATGCAGGATGCTCTCCTGTTCGAGCAAGGTAACTTTGAAATCGTCATTGCCCTGGGCGATGATTGGGATGATGGCCTTGCCGGTCATGTCGCCACCCAGGATCAGGGTATCAACATCATAAAACTTGCTGGCGGCGAGGAATTTCTTCCAACAAATCTCGGAGCCGTGCACATCCGTGGCAAAATATATTTTCATCAGGTATTCCTCTCCATAAACGTCCCAAAGATTTTTAAAGGAAAATTGCTTCTGAGAATGACCTGCGCGAAGATCTAATTTTCCGGCATCCCGGGCACCAAGTCTTTGAAGCGGGCATGCAGGCGCGCCTCCACCTCAGTTGGAATCAGGTCTGGGCCGGCATGGGCCAGGATCTCGTTGACACGCTGCATGGCGCGCGCATGCGTATCGAGCGAGCCTTTCTTCTCCCAGACTTCACGCGCCTCCCGATCCGCCAGCCGGGGCAGCAGGGCTTCACTTTTCATGCGCTTAAGCGAGTGCGGACTCATCATGAATGAACCGCCCGGTTTTATTTGTGCAATAACCTGTAACGCCAGTTCTTCTTCTGTAAACGTGATACCACGTATCAGGCGCTTGAGCATTTGGGCGATTTCGTCATCGATCACGGCCTTGGCAAAGTCGAAAACCTTCAGCGCATCCAGCAAGCCGCCCATATTCAACATGTCCACACCAGCCAGCACGCCAGCCACGCTGGACATGCCGGTCTCGTAACCGGACTGGGCATCGTTGATTTTGGAATTGGATAATCCGATGTAACCGCCACACGGCACGTTATAGAAGCGCGCCATCTGGGCGAAGGCCATATGCAGCATGCCACACTCGATGCCGCCCGAGGCATATGCACCGGTACGCATATCGGCAACGGTAGGCAAGGTGGCATAAATGGTGGGAGTACCCTCCCGTACCATTTGCATCAATACCGAGATGGCGAGGAATTCGGCATTTCCCTGTGCCAAGGTGCCTGCCATAGACATTGGCGAAGTCAAACCGGCGTTTGGAACGATGCTCGGGTAGACTGGCAGCCCCGCCTCGCTAAAGAAAATGACCGCCTGGGTGGATAGTTTATCCATGGTCAGGGGCGAGACAATCGGGCAGTAGTGGTGCGTCACGAAAGGACGCTGGTGGTAGGCCTCGGCGCTGCCTGCCAGCGTATAAAGCATCTGAATGACCGCAGCGGCGTCGTCCATATCCTTGGTGGTGCTGCGGATGGGCTTAAGGCAGTGCTTCAGAGAAGGGTAGAGCCGGGCCAGTGTGAATTGTCCCGGCAGTGCATCCTCGGCAAGCGTGGAGATCGAAAAGATGTCATACGCTGGCAGTTCCTGAATGAGTTGGGCGATACGGGCAATATCGTCCGAACGCGCCCGCCTGGGTCGACCCGTACCAGGATCGATGATATCCGGTGCAGAGCTGCCCGTGACCAGGACCGGCCCATCCTTTGGAAGAGTTCGGTCGTATTTAGGGTCACGGCCATAGAAGGTAAAAGTGGGAGGCAGCATGGCACGGAACTTCTCAATCACAGGCGGTGGGAAGGTGACGATCTGTGTCTCTGCGTCCACCTTGCAGTCGTGCTCCTTGAATATCGTGCGGGCATTTTCGTTTCGGACCAACAAGCCGACGTTCTCAAGAATCTCCAGTGAGGCGGAGTGGGTGCGTTCGACCTGTTCCTGCGTTAGAAGGGTGGCAAAATTAATCAAAGGATGCTCCTAGTGACCAGGCTGGCCAGCAGCTTCGGGATGCTCCACCAGGAGCTGTGCTGCCAGGGTCTTGATCTCAACGATTGGAAACATTTGCAGTCCGGGCCGGGTCACCTTGAGGGACGCAGCTGCTGTGGCGAAGCAGGCCGATTCTTCCAGGCTCCATCCTTTCAAGTACCCGTAGATAAAACCAGCCGAGAAAGTAGCCCCGGCTCCACAGCCGTCCACGGCATGCACGGAAGGAGCATGCACGCGTACCACCTCCGATGCATTCACCGCCAGGCAGCCTTCCCCTGCCATAGTGATCAGGGCAGTCTGTATGCCGGTTCTCAATAATTTTTGGGCCACTTCCAAGGGAGGTACCTCGCCCAGCTGGGCGGCATCTGTGACTGCCTGACAAATCATTGCCCGGCCCGCATAGCGGTTCAACAGCGCAGGGTCGGCGTGCCCATGCTCGAAATTCAAGAAGACTGGCACATGCAAACGTTTGGCTTCATCCATTGCCCGCAGGATGTGATCGCCGTCATACCAATCGACGTACAATATTCCGGCACCTTCCAACAGGGCAAGATTGGCTGAGTCGAGGGTGTTTAACACTTGCGGCGCCCGCTCCCAAAAATAAGTGCGCGCACCCGTTTCATCCGAGACATCCACTTCCCAGGGAGTTCTGATTTCACTGGAATGGCGTACTTCACCCTGTACACCCCAGGTTTCCAACTGTTGTGCCAGAAGGTGGCCGCGCGGGTCATCCCCGACTGCAGTGCCGATCATGGCGGTTGGTAGCTCCCACTGACGCAGCAGACAAGCGATGATGGCGGCATCGTCAAAGACGAATTCACTGACCTCTTTAACAAGTGCGCCGGTATTATGCTCGGGTAACTGCCCGACCACCATGATGGCTACCGGGGTAAGCATTCCAAAACCAACGTAGACAGGACGGTTATTTTTCATTTTGACAATGCCGTTTTCATCTCTTGTAAATACCAGCGCAGGAAGCGCTCCAGGTTGTATTCCTTGAAAGTGGATAGCGGGCCAGGGGTGTAGGCATGGGAGTTCACCCCGCGCTGCTGATTGGCACAGATAGCCCAGTCCTGCTGGGCAGTCAGCAGCCAGAAGGGCAGGAGTTTCTCCAGATCGTAATCCCGGCCTGCCTCTGCCTGGCCGTCAACGAGCCAGATCATTCGAATACTGGTATTGGTCAAGCCGTGAGGTGTGAGCCGGACGGCTACACTATGGTCACAGCTGGCATGAACCCAGAAGTTGGGCATGGTACGCACGCGCAGTGTCCCGACTTCCGGATCGGTGTAATCTCCCATCAACGGAGCCACCTGTTTGCCGTCCATTGTCTCGCTAACGTACCCTTCCACCAGCGGTGTGCGGTTGGCTGCATACCAGATACCATTCTCTGGATCCGGGAACTCGGTCATACCGGTCTCAGTCCGCAAGGACATGCCCTGAGCTGCCAGTTTTGCCTCCAGCCGATTGGTTACCGCCTTCAGTCTTTCCGCCACGCGCGGGATGGTATCATCGGCATTGTAATGATCAAAGTTTGCCTTGATATATTGTGGATGTCTCACATTGCAATGGTAGCATTCCCGGTTGTTCTCCCAAACCAGCTTCCAATTGGAGTCGACCTCAAAATCCATGATCCTGGCCACCCTGGCGCGCGCCATGCCTTGCGGCTTGGCGACCGGGGCAATTGCCTGATAGGCCGCGGTAAAGTCCACCGGCTCGCGGGCAAGGTTGATGAAGATCAACCCTTCCACCTCACGGGCGTGGGCAGGATGCAGGCCAAGTTGGGATTTATCCAGGTCTGGTTGCATGCCTCGTTGCAGCAACAGACGGCCGTTGCGATCATAGGTCCACTGGTGATACGGGCATACAAAACGCTTGATGTTACCTTCAGGCTCCTGGCAGATAACCGAGCCGCGATGACGGCAGAGGTTGTATAGCGCGTTCACCTGCCCGTCGTCGCCGCGCATAACAATGATCGAATCCCCTTCAATCTCATAAAGGAAGTAATCGCCCGGATTGGGGATCTGGCAGGAGTGACCAGCGAAGAGCCAGCCCTGAAGCCAGATGAAATCCATCTCGAGTCGATAAAGCAGTTCGTCATGGTAAAACTGGCGCGGCAGTCCGTGCCCAGACTGGCGGGAATCTAATAAATTCTTTATTGCAAATAAATCGTTGGCGTTCAAGGGTAACATATTTTAGAACCCTTTCCGACCACTAAAGATTTGAGAACCCGATTATACGCGCAGGTGTTCGCCTTTGGGATCGAACAGGACTGTGGAAGTTACCTCGCCCTGTCGGCGGCCTTCGATCAAATCCATATCGAGATGGGTGCCTGCTTTTGCCAATTCCAAAGGCAGGTAGGCGTACAGGATGTTCTTTCCCAGAGTGTATCCGTAGCCTCCGCTGCGGACGCGCGTGACCACCTTTCCATCGTGATAAACGGCTTCCCCTCCATAGATCTGGGTAAACCCATCCCCGTCCAGAACTAGGGTGCAAAGCTTGCGGGTCAATCCGGCCTGTTTTTGCTTGACGAGGGCTTGCTTGCCGATGAAATCACTCTTTCCAAGGTCAACGCAAAAGCCCAACCCGGCCTCATAAGGAGTCTCCAGTTGGGTTACATCGGCAGTATAGTAGCGATAGCCTTTTTCCAGACGCAACGAATCGAGCACTTTATACCCACCCACCTCGATGTCAAACTCCCTGCCGGCATTCAGCAGCTGATCCCATACCAGCGTAGCCCGGTCGGCCGGGATGTACAGCTCCCAGCCCAGCTCGCCCACGTAACTGACCCGTTGGGCCCAAATCTCGACTCCGTTGACCAGAATCGTCCTGGCGTGAAGGTAAGGCAGGGCCTCGTTTGAGACATCCACGCTGGTGAGTTTTTGCAATACCGCGCGTGCCTTCGGGCCCCATAATGCCAGACAGGCAAATTCCGTGGTGATATCACGGATCGTAACCGGATCGTCCTGCGGCTGTTGGTGCATTCTGAGCCAGGCTAGGTCGTTGCCGATAAAGGCGGAACCGGTGATCACCCAGAAACGATCCTCAGCCAGGCGGGATATTGTCAGGTCGGCCTCCACGCCGCCACGCGCGTTGAGGAACTGGGTGTAGGTGGCGTTGCCGACCGGTTTATCCACGTTGCCATCGGCCACGCGTTGCAGCAAGGCCAAAGCGCCCGGGCCGGTCACTTCGATTTTGCCGAAGGAAGTCAAGTCGAAAAGGGAAACACGCTCGCGGGTCGCCCGATGTTCTTGTCCAACACGCTCGAAATAGGGTGGGCGATTCCATCCCCACTGGCGCTGGTCGGTACCGGCCCGCCGCCAGGGTTTGCCGGGCTCGAAGAAATTGACCCGTTCCCATCCGAACTTCTCCCCGAAAACAGCGCCCAGCTCCTGCAGCCGGTAGTGCACGGGACTGACCCGGTGTGGACGCGCCCACTCATTTTCGTCATTGGGGAAGCGCAACCGGTAATAATATTTAACCCCTTCGCGGGTCCGCTCGGAAGCATACTCCGGGTTGGCATAATAATTGCCAAAGCGCGTGGCTTTATAGGCATATACGTCCAGCGATGGTTCGCCCTCTACAATCCATTCCGCCATAAGTTTACCGATACCGCCCGCGCCACCGTAGCCATTGAGCGACATGCCTGCCGCGATCCACATTCCGCGCGCTTCGGCCATCGGCCCAAGCATGGGCTGGCAGTCCGGGGTGTAGGCACCAGGATGGCATACCAGCGTAATGATGCCAGCCTGGTCAAGGAATGGAATACGGCGAATGGCACCTTCCAATAACTGTTCGAAACGGTCATAGTCGGCCGGCAGGGTGGTACCACCATGCTCCCACGGCACGCCATCGATCCAACGCGCCAACGGGTTCGGTTCGTATCCGCCGATCACCAGCCCACCCGCCTCCTGGCGCATATATACCAGGTTGTCGGGATCGCGCAGGCAGGGAGTAGTGGAGGGGAATTCGTGGCTGCTGACTGCCTTCAGTGCAATGTGCTGGTGGTCCACCGGCGTAGTCGGAATGTTCAATCCTGCCATCGCCGCCACCCGGGGTGCCCACAGCCCGGCCGCGTTAACGACAATCTCGGTCCGGATGGCACCCTTGTCGGTAAGGATGCGCTGGATCTCACCTTTGGAAGATAGCTCAATACCGGTCACGCGAACGCTTGTATTGACCTCCACGCCCATCTCGCGTGCGAAGCGGGCCATGCTGGTGGTAGTTTGGTAGGGATCAAGCTGGCCATCGCGCGGCAGGTAAATTGCGCCATAAAGGTTTTCCTTGCTTAATTGTGGCATGATACGCAGGGCTTCATCTGGTGAGATAACCTCCACATCCATGCCGATGGCCTTGGCGCGGCTGACGCTGCGTTGCAGCTCTTTGAGCTGGTCCTGCGTCGAAGCCACTCGCAGGCTGCCGACATGGTCGAAGAGTCCCAGCCCGCTATAAAGCTCGATGCTGTATTTCCGGAATTGCATGAGGGTCTGAGAAGTGGCGAACTGAGTCACCAGTCCGGCAGCGTGGGAAGATTCTCCGCTGGCTATTTCCCCTTTTTCGACCAAAACAACATCCGTCCAACCCAGCTTGGCCAGATGGTAGGCAATGTTAGCCCCGACGATACCGCCCCCGATGATGACAACGCGTGCCTGATCTTTCATGATTTTATTTTACCTTTCTTTGTGTCAAGTTCGTACATCTTCCAAACAGGTAGGAAATTCTGGTGCATCCATTTTCGAAATTGCCCGGTCCCAGCGCTCAACCGCCCACCCCCAAAAGTTATAATTTATTTTTGAAATATCCGCCTGGATGGCTGCCCAGAGGGCCCAGCCCACATCCGACATAATCATATTCAATTTCATGCGGGCGATCTTACTGGTGGATGAACCTCCAAAATAAGCTGTACAGACCTCAATGATACGAGCTTCATCGTAGCCAAGTTCCTGGCAGGTATTCCCCAGTTCGAAGCACGGATCATTGTTGCCACTGTATTCATAATCAATAATTCGGATTGCTTTGCCATCGTCGATATAATTTTCTGCCAATAAATCATTATTGCATGGAACGGTCGGCAAGGGTCGAATCATGAGTGCCTGTTCAATCCGTCCAATCGTCGCCAGCCTTTCCGGATAGCCATCTGGAATGTGGACAGCTCGCTTCTTGCAAATATCGAGGTAATAATCGGTCAAACGAAACATATTGAAATCAGATAAAAATCGGGGGCCGCCGTGCAAGCGATGGATGGCTCCCGCTATCCTCGTGGGCATACCTGGGTTGTTCAGGGACTCATTCGACATAGTGGTACCCTGGATAAATTCCAGGATCATGGCCTGATATTCGGGCAGATAGTACAGCACCTTCGGCCCTACGCTAGTCTCGGCAGCCGCTTGAGCGTTGAAGTATTCATTGTGTCTATCGATCGCTAGAAGTGCAGTGCTTTCTCCAGGTACGCGCACAAAAAAAGGAATTTCGTCGACGGTCACCTTGTAATTCGTGTTGGTCAATCCGCCTGAAAGTGCCTGAATCGAAATTTTCCTTCCCCTCCAATTCTCAATTTTGGAAACAATTTCATCGATGACGGGCATAGTGTTTCTCAGAGTATTGAGGATTTTCAAAGGAAAATGGTGGTCAGTGCTGGAAAAGCACTGACCACCCATCTCAAAGCGTTAAAAATTTTATTCCGGTGGAATCTCCTTGAAGGCGAAATCCACGTTAATGCCTTTAGCCTTCTGGCGGTTCTTGACGATCACATACCATACCACCGAAATGACGATAATCGCGATGGCGATGATCTGTGGCAGCAGGTTGCTCGGGAAGGTGCTGAAGTTCCAAGCACCCAGCACGCCCAAGGCCGGCGAGAGCAGGAAAGCGACCACCATGGCCATTCCCAATCCGCCACCCAGCATACCGAGTGCGGAGAGCCAGGGCATCTGCTTGCCGTTCAGCCACTCCAGCAGGTGTATCCGCATGGGGTAGAGGAATGCGACCACAGCCGCGATCGAGGCGAGTCGGACCAGCCAGAACACGACCGCCGAGGCGGAAAAGGCCTGAGGGGCCAGAATCCAGGTCAGTGCAACGAAGGCTGCCGCACCGAGCAGAGTGAAGAGAACCCCTACAAACCCACTTACGGTAAATTTGGCGCCCGGAGAAGCCTCATAAACCTCCTTGGCGCGGTAAGGCAGCAAGGCACCCGCCAGGCAGGTGATGATGAACACGTAACCGCAGCCGAAGGTCACACCCAGGGTCAGAGTCGTCCAGGTGAAAGGCTGGGTGACCAGGTTGTAGCCCACGATCACCGGGATGCTGGCCAGGAAGTAGGCCACGTGGGAATTCATGGGAGTGTGCCAGCGCTCATGGACCTTACTGAACCAATCCGGCAGCAGGCGGTCGAGCGACATGGCCACCAGGATGCGGGTCATGCCGATGTAGCAGTTGCAGAAAATCTGAAAGCCATTCAGGATATAGCCGAGGGCGATGATCACCACCACGATCGGGCTGGCTGCGAGAGCTACTGCCAGGATCGGCGGCCACAGGCTGAAGCCATTGATGGTGGCCGCACTCACTCCAGACCAGTACCCCGCGCCGGCCACATACAGGAATTCCTGGCCGGCTACTTTCAGGATGCCCACTGCCAGCAGGGCCAGCAGCAGGCCGGTGGCGATCAGGGAGCCGACCATGATAAAGGCCTGCGAACGGAAGCTGCGGGCGTCTTTGATCTCGCCGTTCTGCTCGGCTGAATACGTCGCCCACTGAAGACTGGTCCACGCAATCGGCGCGACCAGCAGGGTCGCTAGCAGGCTGAAAGGCGGATGAACGTTGATGCCAGCCTTTGTCACCGCAGCCAAGGCAGTCTGATAGAAATTGGGAACACCGCCCGAGGCCACCGCAAACGCATTCAATCGCGTGATGAACTCGCTGGCGGGCGTGGCGAAGAGGACGATAAACACGGTGACAAAGCACAAAATCGTCCCCCAAAAGATCACGTGCTGGAAACGCACGTAGTTCTTGAAGCCCGATACCAGCAGGACGAGCGACACGAAGGCGCCAAGGATGCTGACGATGATGATGCCGGTCGGGGTGGTAAAGAACACGCCCAGGTTCGACAAGGAGGCCACATTCAGTGTGGCGCCCAGGCCGAGGAAGAGCGTCCCCAACCCGAGGTAGGAGACCAGCCAGCCGGAGAGCGCCACCCATTGCAGAATCCAAATGACGAAGCCGGACATCACCACGGTGAATGCTATACCACCACCGAACACGCGGCTTTGGAATACATAGTCGCCCCCGGAGCGTGGCAGAGCCGTCGAGAGCCAGACATATACGAAGGCGATCGGAATTTCGATCACCATGGCCAGGATGATACCCCAGACCAGTTGTCCTCCCGGGAGCGAACCGGGCGCCCACAAGTAAGTCCAGGGAAAGATCAGGCCCATCGTCAATATGTTGTAGACGAATGCCGAATAGGGAGACATCACCCGTACGAGACCAGAGGCTTTACGTGTAAAGATCTCGGGTTTGGTACTTGCTGTTTCAGCCATTACTTCCTCCTTTGATTTGAGTTGATCCGATTTGAGTTGAATTAAATCGACCGCGTACTGGAAGCTCCAATTATCCATCATGCATTTTCAATTTCAAGTCGCCAGGTTTGGCTTTGTCGGTAGGCTGCCTCCTTTCCATGCCATGCATTGTTCACCCGCTTGTCATCTGGTAACCTTCCACTTCGCCATTTACGAATGTCACCAGACAACCGCGTAATATGCCTTCTCCGTATTCCGAACCCGGATTGACGCAGGTTGTGCGCCCAATCTTTGCCACCGACTGGGATTCGTGGATATGGCCGTGTAAACCTAACATCGGTTTATACTTCTCGATCGCATTGCGTACCGATTTGCTGCCGGCTCCGTACATAACCGTCTGCCCGCCTTGAATGATCGGCTCCGGGGGATCCTTTTCCCAATTCAACATCGGGCAGGTATCCAGGGATGAATCAACGGGCGGATCGTGGAAATTAAAGATCGTATGGCTGAGGTCCGGTACTTTTACAATCATTTCTTCGATCATTTCGCCCAGTTTTTCATCCGTAATTTCGCGCGGGGTTTTCCAGGGCGTCGGGGTGCTGAAGCCTACTGATATCATTGTGTGATCATCGTCCACCTGAACTACCTCGCCTTCACAGGCAAAGAAGGAATGGGTGCCTTCCCTTTTAATTGCAGTTAACACTTCAGGAGCATCATCGTTCCCTCCGGTCACAAAGCATTTTTTCCCGGTTCCAGCTAGACGCTCTTCCGCCAGGTCCACCCAATTATTAAGTCGTTGGCGGGCTACTTCGTGGAATAACTCGTTGACCGCATTTTCATCTGCCGAGAGGGCGTGGAACTCGGCTTCATCCATGATCTTATGATAGAAACCCAATGTGCCCAACCGAGTGATGAACTTTTCCAATTCCTCCTGGGTGGTGATTTCTTCCACCCGTCCCTGCAAGGTGGCGCGGTAATGATCATTCTTCTCTTTGATGATCGGGATAAGCAATTTGCCGGTAATATCACCCCCCATTACCAGGATGTTGACATCGTAGAATTTTCCCGCATTGATAAACTTTCGGTATGTCCGTTCCGAGCCATGCAGGTCGGTAGCAAAAAACAAGCGGGTGGCCTTTTTATGTTCTTTTTTGGAAAAGATTGGCATAAGAACCTCCAATAATAATTTATACCCGTAAAGCTGTCAGATTCGTTTCAGGTCTTGACCGGGCTTGCAGAAGTGAGCAAGCATTCCACAGAGGATGCTGAAAGAGCCTCCATGGCTGCCGGATCGAGCCTTTCGTCGCTGATCAGCTTATCGATCCCATCGATCGTGGAAATTTGGAAATTCGCTACCACTCCCCACTTGCTGGAATCGGCAACGATAAAAACCTTCCCCCGGGTGCGCTCAATCATCTGTTTGACAACTTCTGCCTCTGGATTGGAAGGGACGGTACAACCATACAACAAGCTGACCCCGTCCACACCCAGAATGGTCTTGTCAGCATAAACCTGGCGTAGATTATCAATGGCGAAACGACCTGCCACTGAGTTGGAATGAGGTTGAAACTCCCCGCCGATCAGGTGGTTCTTAAAATCTGTATTACCCAACTCGAGTACACCATAAACGTTATTAGTGAACACCGTGATCCCTGCATTCCCACGAATATGGCGGATGACCTGCGTAGTGGTTGTCCCGCTGTTGATAAAGACAACATCATTATCTTCAATTAGCGAGGCTGCCAAGGCACCGATTAAACGTTTTTCTTCAGTGTGCTTTTGTGCCCGCTGCAAATACTCGGGCTCCAACGCCAGTCGTTGGCTTAAGATCGCTCCCCCGTGGGTTCTTTCAACAACACCTTCGCGTTCCAACCATTCCAGATCACGACGGACCGTCGCCTCGGAAGTATCCAGCATGCCATACAAATCGTCCATACGAACGATCTTATGCATTGCCAGATACTCCTGGATCCGCTCCCGTCGCTGCGCTGGAATGAGAGGTTTGCTCATTGAGAAGCTGATGATGGTGGGCTGTTGGTTGAAAAAGAGTGGATGTTTGCAAATCGAATTATAAAATAATCTGAAGAAATTTGCAAGTTTTTGCTTTTGTTATTATAATGGCGAAGGTTTTTCTTCCCTTGTCAACCTGCAACTGCTCGTATTCGACCAGGGTTGTCCGTTGCGACATCATCGTAGGAGATAGGTATGACAAGCAGTTCCATTGGTATGGGCGAACAAGATCGCCTCGAGCGCGAAAAGTTTGAAGATGAACTGAAGCGCATCCTTAATGCCAGCGACACCGCCGGCATTATACTGCGGGTAATCGGGTCTTTAGCATTCCAAAAGCACTGCCAGAAATATGGGTATCTTCAGGCTGCCATGGGCCGCGCCTACACGGACATCGATTTTGCCGCCTATCACAGGCAGACCAAGGAAATTCAGGCCATGATGGCCGGGCTGGGCTATCAAGAAAACCGTGAGGTGTTTATTGTATCGGAAGGGGATCGCGCCATCTTCGAAAGGCCCGAGGCTGGGTTGCATATCGATGTATTTTTTGAGAAACTCGACTTCTGCCACGCAATCTATTGGAAAGGCAGATTGGAGGTGGATCATCCGAGCATCCCGCTGGCCGAGATGCTGCTCGAGAAAATGCAAATCGTCCAGATCAATGAAAAGGATATCATTGATACCATCATGTTGTTGCTCGAACATCCCCTGGGCGACGAAGATCACGAAACAATCAACATCAAGCGCATTGCCGAGCTTTGCAGCCTGGATTGGGGTCTATGGCGCACCACCACCATGAATCTGGACAAGGTGCGTCAACTGGCACAGGGCTATAAACAGCTTTCCAGCGAGGAAAAAGTTACCATTGCTTCGCAAGTCACAATCGCGCTAAACCGGATTGAACACGAGCCAAAACCGCTCGCATGGCGTTTGCGCGCCAGAGTCGGGGACCGTGTGAAATGGTATAAAGATGTGGATGATGTTCAATGAAATATAGGAGGCAGTCATGAAAATCGTGCGCGACCTGATGCACCCGGGGCTGCTCACCTGCCGCCCGGACGCCACCTTGGGCCAGGTGTCCGTCTTGCTTACCCAACACCATGTCCACGCCCTGATCGTTTCTGATCGGGATGGCCGTTCCATTGGCATTATCTCCGATTACGACCTGCTCGCGGGCGAATGGCTTTCGGCGGATTCTCAAAGCCTGACCACCATGCGCCACTTGACAGCCGGGGAATTGATGTCCTCCCCAATCGATACCGTCGAGGCAAGTATATCCCTAGGTGCGGCTGCCCAAAAACTAATCGAGAAGGATATCAATCGTCTGGTGGTAACCGATCAGGGTGCACCGGTTGGGGTAGTCTCGATCTCTGATTTTGTTGCCAGCATTGCCGGTGAAGAAAAACCGTTGCGATCCACCGTGGCGGATGTGATGTCCGATGCCATCCTGGTCTGCAGGGAGAAAACTCCACTGATTTCGGCGGCGCGCACCATGACCCAGGCCGGCTGGCGATCAGTGCTGGTAGTGGACGCCAAGGGTACACCGGAGGGCGTCGTCAGCGGTAAGGACTTGCTGCCCTGTGTACAGGATGACGTCGACGAAAAATTGACCGTGCGTGAAATTATGCACCCGGTCCTCACCATCGATATGCACGCCAGGTTGCGTGAAGCCGCTGACTTGATGATTCAAAAGCATTACCATCGGCTGGTGGTAGTCGATAAGGATGATCCGCAGGCCTTTCCACTGGGCATTATTTCCTCGTTCGATATCGTTGCCGAGATGGCCAGGCCCGGATCGACCTGGCAAAAGTAAACACCCATAGAGGCGTTCACAGTCTTGCCAACAGCTCTGCGGCCCCATTGAGAATTATTCATTCGGAGAATTCTGGTCATGGCTCTTACGCTGCAAGAAGCACTTGCCCGTGTTCCTCAATGGGCTGACGCCAGCGATCTGAAGGCAACCCCGCTTGGGGGTGGCATTACCAACAACAATTTTCGCATAGACGTTAGCGGAGAGTCATTTGTTCTTCGAATCGCCGGGGCAGATACAGAACTTTTGGGGATAAACCGGGAGGTTGAATACGCCGCCAACCTGGCTGCCGGAAAGCTTGGCATCGCTCCGGAAGTATTTTATTTCATCCGACCGGAAGGCTATCTGGTTACCCGTTTCATAACCGGGCGTCCCATTCTACCCGGGGAGATTTGTCAACCGGAAAACATCCGCCGGGTAACGGAGGTTCTGCGTAAAATCCACAATATGCCGGATATCCCAGGCACCTTTGATGTTTTTCGTGTTGTTGAAGATTATTCTGCAATTGCCCGCCGTTACGGGGTCGTATTTCCTGAAGATTTTGATCGGCTGATCGAATTGATACAAGCGGCCGAGCAGGCATTGCACGTCCGTCCTCTTACACTTCGCCCGTGCCACGACGATTTGCTCAATGCGAATTTCCTTGCTAATAGTCAACTCTACGTGCTGGATTGGGAATACGCCGGGATGGGTGATATCTTTTTTGACCTGGCCAATTTCTCCGACCACCATCAATTAAACGATGAGCAGGACCGCTGGCTTCTAAAATGTTATTTTGGGGCGGTGACACCAACCCGCTGGGCACATTTTAAAATAATGAAAATCATGTCCGATCTGCGTGAGGCAACCTGGGGGCTAGTGCAGATAGGCATCTCGAAACTTGATTTTGACTTCCGTGAGTATGCCGATAAGTTCTTTGGGCGTGCCATGGAAAATATCCTAAATCCAAATTGGAACGAGTGGCTCAAGGAGGTAGTTTAAATGTCTGATTTTCCCACACATGCGCAAGTAGTTATCATCGGTGGTGGTGTTGGCGGATGCAGCATTGCATACCATCTGACCCTGATGGGATGGAAGGATGTCGTCATCCTGGAACGCCATGAGTTGACCAGCGGTTCGACCTGGCACTCTGCCGGGCTGGTTGGTCAGATGCGGTCGGATGCCAACTTAACCCGAATGATGCATTACAGCACCGATCTGTACCGGAAACTGAAGGACGAGACCGGTCACGATCCAGCCTGGCGTGAGGTTGGCGGACTGCGACTGGCTTCTTCCGCCGAACGCATGGAGGATCTCAAGCGGCTGGTTGGTATGGCGCAATCCTTCGGCGTGCCAATGGATCTCGTCTCGCCCAAGGAGGCCATGGATCTCTTCCCGATTATGAACCCGGAGGGCATCGCCGGCGCCGCCTTTACCCCTAATGATGGCGTTATCGATCCTACCGGTCTGACCAATGCCCTGGCAACCGGCGCCAAACAACGCGGTGCGCGAATTTTTACTGATACAAACGTGGAGAAGATCAACCTGAAGAACGGTTCCATCCATGATGTGGTCACCGACAAAGGCACGGTTGAAACTGAAATTGTGGTGAACGCAGCCGGCCAATGGGGCGGTGAAGTTGGCAAGATGGTCGGGCTCAACCTGCCGATCGTGCCAATGGCACACCTTTACATCATCACCAAACCGATCAAGGGTGTGGGGCACGATTTCCCGACTCTGCGCGACCCCGATCTGTTGGTCTACTGGCGCGAAGAAGTGGGCGGGTTGGTCACAGGCGGGTATGAACGTAAACCCGAACCGTTTGGCCTGAACGGCATCCCGCGCAATTTCAAATACCAGCTCCTGCCACCGGATTGGGAGCGTTTTACTCCCTTAATGGAAAACTCCATCAAACGCGTTCCGGCAGTGGAAACAGCCGAGGTGGTGCAGCTCTTGAACGGACCGGAAGGGTTCACACCCGATGGCGAGTTCCTGCTGGGTCCCACTTCGGTTAAGGGTTTCTGGGTGGCTTGCGCCTTTTGCGCCCACGGGTTGGCCGGCGCAGGTGGCATCGGAAAAACCATGGCGGAATGGATCATCGACGGCCATCCGGAGTGGGAAGTCTGGCGGTTGGATGTCCGTCGATTCGGTTCGAATTACAACAGTCAGGACTACACGGTGGCTCGCACCATCGAAACATATACCCAATATTACGACATCCATTACCCCGGAGAAGAGCGCATGTCCCGGCGCGGTCTGCGCCTTTCACCAACGTATAATCGTTTGCAAGATCTGGGCTGCTTCTTTGGGGAGAAAACCGGTTGGGAGCGTCCCAACTGGTTCAAACCATATGAAGAACTGGCCCGGCACGGGCATGAGCCGAAAGGCTGGGCCCACCACAATTGGTCGCGTGCCATCGGCTACGAACACCTGGAGACCCGCTCGAAAGCTGGTTTATTCGATGAGACCTCGTTCAATAAATTTGAAGTGCGCGGGCCGGGTGCATTGGCTTTCCTGAATAATGTCTGTGCCAATGATATCGACCAGCCGGTCGGTACGATCGTTTATACCGAATGCCTGAACAAGCGCGGTGGGATCGAGTGTGACTTCACCGTCACCCGCCTGGCTGAACAGCGTTTTTTCATCGTCACCGGCACGGCCTTCGGCCAGCACGACCTGTCCTGGTTGTCAATTAATATGCCGGAAGGCGGATCAGTATCGATCGAGGATGTCAGCTCATCCTATGCCTGCCTGGGCTTATGGGGACCCAAAGCCCGCACGATCCTGGAAAAAGTCACCAAAGAGGATGTGTCCAATGCCGGCTTCCCCTACATGACAGCCCGCCAAATCGTGATCGGAGACGTACCGGCACTGACATCGCGTGTCACCTACGTGGGCGAACTGGGCTGGGAGTTCTACTGCCCGATGGAGTACGGCCTGCGCCTATGGGACACACTTTGGGCTGCCGGTCAGCCCGAGGGTCTCGTCGCAGCTGGTTACAAGGCGATCGACTCCCTGCGGCTGGAAAAAGGCTACCGCTATTGGAGCAGCGAGATTAGCCCGGATTATTCTCCTCTTGAGGCTGGCCTGGGCTTCGCAGTCAAGCTGAACAAGAAGGATTTCATCGGAAAAGAGGCCATCCTTAAACAGAAAGAAGCCGGCCTGACCCGCAAGTTATGCTGCATGACACTTTCAGACAACCGTACCATTGCCCTGGGCAAGGAGCCGATCCGCTCGAAAGATGGCAAGATTATCGGATGGGTGGCTGCGGGCGGATACGGTTATTCCGTGGAGAAGAGCATCATTTACGCCTATCTGCCGATGGAGTTTGCCAAGGTTGGTACGGAACTGCAGGTTGAATTCCTTGGAGAACAGGTCGGGGCTGTGGTGGCACAGTCACCTCTATGGGACCCCAAAGGGGAACGAATCAAAGCATAAATGGGCTGAAGGGTCGTATAATTACCTGCAATGCTTGGAAGCGGACAGAGCATTGCGATGTGGCGATCGACCGCAAAATAGACGGACGATTAAATCCGGTACTCTCAGGAGATGAAAGCTATGTCAATCGTAAATGCAAGAGAAATCATGATGGTGGCAGCCAAAGAGAAATATGCTGTTGGTGCCTTTAATATTACCGACCTGGTTCAAATGGAAGCGGTGGTCGACGCAGCGGTTGCCAAGAAAGCTCCGCTGATCATTCAAACTTCGGTAAAACCAAGCAAATTTCTGGGTATCAATGTTCTGGTGGCAATTTATAAAACCATCGCTGAAACAGCTCCCATCCCAATCTGCCTGCACCTGGACCATTGCACCGAGATCGAGCATTGTAAGAAATGCGCGGATGGAGGCTACACGAACATCATGATCGACGCTTCCAAGTTGGCTTATGAGGAGAATATCCGCCAGACCAAGGAAGTGGTAGATTATTGCCACAAGGTTGGTAACATCTCAGTGGAAGGGGAACTGGGTACAGTCAGCGGCGTGGAAGACCAGATCAAGGTTGCCGAGGACGAAACACAGCTGGCAAATCCCAAACAATCGGTTGAGTTCGTGGAGCGGACCGGGTTGGATATCTTCGCGCCCGCCATTGGCACCGCCCACGGAGTCTACAAAACCAAGAATCCCAAAGTGGACTTCGAACGTCTTGGCAAGATCAACGAAATGCTGAATGGCAAGACCATCAAGACACCCCTGGTGGTGCATGGTGGAACCGGCCTGCCGGAGGACTACATCAAGAAATTGATCGCAATGGGTGGCGCAAAGGTAAACGTGTCCACCGAACTAAAGCGCACCATGCTGGATGCAGAATACGAATACATCACTGCCCACAGGGAAGAATACGATCCCGGCAAGGTTGACGAGGCGGTCAGGGTTGCCATCCGCAACGCAGTTGGTCACTGGATCGACATCCTCGGTTGCGCAGGCAAGGCATAAACACCATCAGGCATACAAGGGAAGAGTGAGGAGCAAGCCATCCGCCCCTCGCTTTTCCTTTGAGTCATCATAAATTAAAAGGAGTAAGACATGAAAAAGGTAGAAGAATATTTTGTTCCATGGGTGAAAGGCATCCCAATGTACATCTCGGGGCATATCGAACTGGCCTGGAAAAAACCGGAACTCCATCGCATGATGTCCAATGAGAATCCAAATCCGCCTTCAGAAAAAGTGCTGGAAGCGATTAATAAGTATGCCAAGATGGGCAACCGCTACCCGGATCAGGGCCTGGTAGTGCGCGGTAATATCGCCGAGATCAATGGGCTGGATGGCCCTGAGAATGTACTGCTGGGTAACGGTTCCAGCGAAGTCTATGACAACATTTTCCGATGCTTCGTGGCGGTGGGTGACGAAGTCATCCAGCATACCCCGTGCTTCGGAATTTACAAGCTGCGCGGCACCATCTTGGGCGCCAAAATGGTCTCCGTGCCGATGGTCTACAAGGATAAGCGATTGCAATACGATCCAGATGCGATAATCAAGGCGATCACGGACAAGACCAAGATCATTGTCATTGCCAACCCGAACAACCCGACCGGCAACTTTATGGATGCAAAGGACTTCGTGCGCATCGCCGAGACAGGCATCCCCTTCACTGTGGACGAGGCTTATGTAGAATATGCCGGCCTGGGGATGTCCCAGGTGGGCCTGTACAAGAAATACAAGAATGTGATCATCACGCGCACGCTATCCAAGGCATACGGCCTGGCCGGCTTGCGCTTTGGCTACGCCATGGGCGACAAGGATGTGATCGGACAGATCTCGGCTGCCCTCATTCCCTGGAATGTGGGCACGATCCCGATGTGGGCTGCCCTGGCGGCGCTGGAGGATACCGAAGCCCTGGCGTTCCGCGTGAAGTTCAACAACAGTGAAGTGGATTACATCACCGAATCGCTCAGCGAGATTGCCGGCCTGGTTGTGTTTGCCACAAAAGCCAACTACATATTCTTTGATTGCGGCGCATTAGGCAAGAAGGGCAAGGATATGGTGGCGTTTGCCGAACAGAAAGGCCTGATCTTCCGTCCGGAAGGCGAAAAATATGGCAGCGACGGCTGGTTCCGCATTACCATTGGCACCAAGGATGAGAACCGCATGGCGGTCAATGTGGTACGCGAGTTCATGACCGGTAAATGACCTGGTTGCCCCACCGCTCAATTCGCCGGTGGGGCTTTTCCAAGTGAGGAGGCTAAGCATGGGTAAGATTAAAGCGGTATTCTTTGACCAGGACGGCGTGATCATCGATACGGAACGGGACGGTCATCGCGTCTCTTTCAATATGACTTTCAAAGAATTTGGTTTCACTGACGAATGGAGCGTGGATTACTACCACGATCTGCTCCAGATCGCGGGTGGCAAGGAACGCATGAAGCATCACCTGCAGACCAGGGGCTTCAGCAAGCCCATTCCACCGGACCAGGCGGATGATCTCATCAAGGAGATGCATAAGCGCAAGACAGCCATTTTCGTCGAGTTGATCGAGACCGGAAAACTGCCGCTGCGTCCCGGTATCCACCGCTTCATGAAGGAGGCCATGCAAGCCGGTATGAAGATTGGCGTGTGCACAACCTCCAATGAACAGGCTGCCAAGGCGATTACCGAGAAAATTCTGGCGGACATCAAGTTCGACATTGTGCTGGCCGGGGACGTGGTCAGCCATAAGAAGCCCGATCCAGAGATTTACAACCTGGCTCTCACCAAAACAGGCTTTAAACCGGATGAAGTCATGGTCGTGGAGGATTCCAGGAATGGCGTGCTGGCTGCAAAAGCGGCCGGGACTCATGTAATTGTGACCACCAACTCCTATACCGAGAAAGAGGACGTCAGCGGCGGTGATATCATCGTAACCTGCCTGGGCGATCAGGATGGCGAGAAAGGCCACCTGACCAAAGGCGGTAAAAGCCTGAAGTTTGACGGCGTGCTGCATGTCAAGCAGGCGGTTGATTATTTTGCCGGATAATAATCCACCGTTTTCCATCAGGAGCAAGAACCAAAAAGGGGGCTGTCTAAAAAGGCAGCCTCTTTTTCGTTATAGGAGGTAGATTTTGGTTATATTTTGCTCAAAGGAAAATTGAAAATAAAAAGCAGCTTTATCAGACTGCTGCTTTCGCCAAATTATGGGCGATACAGAGGATGCCCCACTCTGTATTGACCTTATCTTTGCCCCTGAGCAGGAATCTTCTGAATCCCCAGTTTTGTTTCAGCCTGCCAAAGACAGATTCGACCTCAATCGGACGCTTGGAACGCATTTCCTTTCCACGCGGAGATTCCAAATTATCATGAGCTATCTTTTTCATCTTCAGTAATTCCACTCCAACGTATAGCCTGCGGTTATATTTGGACTTTGTGCAGGCGATTTTCACAGGGCATGCCTGGCAATCCAAGCATGCATAGACGCGTCGACTACTTTCGTATCCGTTATCACTGATATTCTTCTTGGTAAAAAAATAATCCAGTTTCTTCCCTTGCGGGCAGACATATTGATCTTCTTCTGCCAGGTACGTGAAGTTCTCTGCTCGATAAGGGTTGTTCTTTTTATATCGCTTTTTCTGTTCGTAATGAAAGGTGTTGTTTTTCACATAAGCAGTGATGTTGTTTTTTTGCAGGTATGCATAATTCTCTTCGCTGCCATAGCCAGCATCTGCGGTCAACGTCTCTGGATATTCCCCCAACCAGTTCTTTAGCTTCTCAAGATGTTCTTTCAAGCAGCTCGTATCCCCCATGCGTTGGTGGACACTGTAGCCAACCACGAATTGATTTTCCGTACTCATCTGAATACTATAGCCAGGCTTGAGTTGACCATTCAGCATGTGATCTTCTTTCATCCTCATAAAGGTCGCATCTTCATCCGTTTTCGAATAGCTGTTCCGCCCCTTAAATTTCTTCTCCTGCTGTTCGTATTTTTCTTCCCGGGGAATGTAGTCTTTCTCCAAATCCCGTTTGGCTTTCTTCAGCTTCTTGTTCTTCGGTTCTTTCTTCAGCTTTTCATCGATCCGTTTGGCCGCTCTTTTCAACTCTTCTGCATCGATCCCTTTCCCTTCACCCACTTCTTCCAGATCTTTCTCCGCATACCTCTCTTCTTCGGCCGCTTCGATCTCATCAATCTCTTTCAGAAGAGTGTGTACTTTTTCTTGCAGTTTGCCCTTGTTCTTTTCCGTGCTTTTCCGCCACACAAAACTATACTTGTTGGCGTTCGCTTCTATTTTCGTCCCATCCACAAAATACTTTTCCAGATCGATATACCCCCGGTCTAATAGTTGTTCGATCACCCCATAGAAAACCTCTTCCACCACTGATTGCATGATCTCTCCCCGAAATCGATTGATCGTCCGGTGATCCGGTTGGTTCATACCACTCAACCACAGAAAATTGATGTTCTCCCGCAATGCTTTGGCTATCTGCCTGGAGGAAAATGTCCGTTGGGTATATGCATAGATCATCACTTTCATCAGCATCTTCGGATGATATGCGCTGGTTCCTCCTCCCTTATACTGCCGGGTTAGCGGCTCCAGTTTGAGTTCTTCGATCATCTCATTCACCACTCGGACCAGGTGCCCTTCAGGAATTAGCTCTTCCAGGTTCGGCGGCAGCAGCATCGGTTGTGCTTGGGTATACGGTTTGAATATTTGTCTTTTCATACCCCTATTATATTAAAAAAATCAGGGGCTGTCCCTTCCACTTTTGGGACAGCCCCTTTTTATTCAAGGACTTTACTGGAAAACCAGCATGTCAGGCGAACTGCTCGTTATTGTTGATGATTCCAATCTGGTTATAGGCCAGGAATTGCGAGCCGTGGTCCACGCGCGCAGCTTGCAACACCGCGGCGTCCACATCTTCCTGGTTACATCAGAGAATAAACTGGTTGTGCAACAACGCGGCCGGCAGCGGGAGACCAGCCCGTTGGAACTGGATTGCTCAGTTTCAGAGCATGTCAAGACCGGGGAAACCTATCGAAAAGCTGCATTGCGCGGCTTGGCTGAAGAAATGGGCGTACAGGATGCCAATATCCATGTGCTGATCAAATTCAAAATGAAATACGGGCCAAACGACAACGAAATTTGCCAGTTGTATGAAGGCCGGGTTGACCCGGGCCGGGTGCGCTTTGATCCGGTTGAGGTTGAGAGGATTGAGTGCTACAGATTGGACGAATTGGAAGAGCTTATCCGGAATGGTCAGGTGGTGTTCAGCGGCTGGTTGGTGCAGCTGATCTATTGGTATCTGGGTAAGTCTTCGAAGTTGCAGGTATTAAAGAACTATAACAAAGCGCGCCTGCTGATATCCTCCCCGGATAGGGAACATTCATCCGGAGGCGGGCAACTGCCCGGCAATCCTGCTAGTGAATGATATGGCTGATCGCCCAGAATAATCCGGCAGCGACCAGGGCAGTGGCAGGGATGGTGATCAGCCAGGCCATGACGATCTCTTGAGCTACCCCCCAGCGGACTTTGTTTGCCCGTTCGCCGGCGCCCACGCCCATGATTGCCGAGCTGACCACCTGTGTCGTGCTTACAGGGCCCCCAAATAGTGAATTCGTTAGGATAACTACTGCTGAACTGAGCTGAGAAGCAAACCCATCCACAGGCCGGATCTTGTATATCTTGCCTCCCAGAGTGCGGATCAATCTCCAACCACCTATGGAGGTGCCCAAAGCAATCATGGAAGCGCACAAGAGAACAACCCACCTAGGTACTGCAAAAACGCTTAAATACCCTGAGGTAACCAATGCCAGGGTGATAACACCCATTGTTTTTTGAGCGTCATTGGCGCCGTGACTGAGTGCCAAAGCAATTCCTGTAAGGATCTGGCTGCGCTTGAAAAACCCGTTTATGCGTGGAGTAGCCTTCCAGCTTAAGAGCAAGATAAGCCTGATAAGGAGGAACCCTACCAAAAAACCGATAATAGGGGATGAGAATAAAGAGATTAGAACTTTTATCAATCCCGGCATCTGTACAGCTGCCCATCCCTCCGCCATAACCACCGCACCAAGAATTCCGCCGACCAGGGCATGGGAAGAACTGCTTGGGAAGCCCAGGTACCAGGTCAACAAATCCCATAGGATTGCGCTTACCAATGCTGCCAGGATCACAGTTGTATTGATCAAATGGGAATCAACGATTCCATTACCAATAGTCTGTGCCACGGCCACTCCAAAGACGAATGGTCCTGAAAACTCCGCCACGGCAGTAACCCCCAGCGCGACCCGAGGTGAAAACGCCCGCGATGAGATCATAGTGGCCACCACATTGCTGGAATCGTGAATGCCATTCAGGAGATCAAACGAGGCGCCAATAATTATTACAGCAATGAGGACGGGTGTCATGCCAACAGCCTTTCCTTATTGTGAAAACTTAATGGCAAATCTTTAATTCCATTTGCAAACTTGCTCATTGAATGCTCCGGGTCAGCAAGATGTAGACCAGCGCGGCCAGCAGGGCTGTCGCAGGAATGGTCAATAACCAGGTTGTGCCGATGTCCGAGGCAATTTTCCAGCGCACCTTGTTGGGTCTCTCCGCCGCGCCTACGCCCATAATGGCTGTGCTGATCACCTGGCTGGCGCTCACCGGTCCACCGGTCAACGAAGCGGTTAAAACGACGATCGCCGAAGCCAGTTGGGCGCTGAAAGCATCCATCGGCGCAATTTTATAGAACTTTGCTCCGACGGTACGGATCAATCTCTGAGCTCCCACCGCCGTGCCGGCTGAGATTGCCAATGCACACATCAGGATGACCCAGGTTGGAACAACAAACGTGTTCAAATAACTCCCGGTTATGAGCGCCAGGGTGATCATTCCCATGGCTTTTGGAGCGTCGTTGCTGCCATGGCTGAGCGCCAAGACAATCACCGTGAAGATCTGATTGCGTTTAAAGTTTTCGTTAATGCTTGGCGAAGCGTCCCAGCTTAATCTCATGATGATCCTGAGAACGATGAATCCGATACCAAAACCAATCAATGGCGCGACAAATAAGGGGATCAATGTTTTTTCCAACCCGGAAATTTGGATGGCCTGCCAGCCTGCCCCCATGACCACTGCACCAATCAGCCCGCCGATTAGCGCATGCGATGAGCTGCTCGGGAGCCCAAGGTAGCCTGTCAGCAGGTTCCAGGCGACCGCACTAAGCATGGCAGCCAGAATGACCGTAGTGCTGATCAATTCAGCCTGGACAATCCCATGCCCAATTGTCTTGGCTACCGCGATCCCAAAGATAAAAGGTCCCAGAAATTCCGCCACGGCTGTAATTAACAGGGCGGCGCGAGGTGATAAAGCGCGCGACGAAATCATCGTCGCAACAATACTGCTCGAATCGTTTCTGCCGTTCAGGAATGCATACAGAAGGGCCAAAATGACGATGGCAATAATGATCGGTGACACAAATTCTACCAGAACTCAGGTAATCTTCACAATGATGTCGCCGATAACATTGGCCGCTTCATCGACGCGGTCGGCTGCGTTGCTCAAGTGCCGATACACCTCGCGAGATTTCATCATCTTGATCACCCCCTGAATGTCCTCAGCACCGCCAAAGAGGTCTGCCAGAGCCGAACGATACATCTCTTCCACCCGGTTTTCAAGACCCTTGGCGCGCTGGGCGTGGTCACTGGCCACACCGGGATGATCTTCCAGGCGATCAACCGCCATCAACAATTCATAAGCCGCGTCCCGGAGGATGGAGGCCATTTGCTGCATGAAATTTGTCGGTTCGACCTTCATGATTTCCATTTCGCTGACGGTGCTATAGGCGTAATCCAGCACATCGTCAATCGTCCGGGAAAGCGAAAATATATCCTCGCGGTCAAAGGGGGTGATGAAGGTCTTATTTAATTCGTCGATCAGAATCCGGCGGGCTTCGTCAGCCTCTTTCTCTTTGGAGGAAACCAGGGCAGAAGCAACCGGGTCCCGGGAGATCATAAAAGTCTTCAGGGCCTCCAGCCCTTCCAGGGTAAGCGATGCCTGGTCGTGGATCAGTTTCAAAAAAACATTCTGGCGTTTCTTAAAAATGCGAAACATGGATAATGATCCTCCTTTAAAGTGAAGACGCGTCCTTACAATGACGCGAAAATGTGTCGCCATAATTAATTTTCACTGCTTAACAGGTATATTCTTGTCCAGGAAGCTGCCGCCGAATTCGATCAAACAATAATTGCGGCAAATTCATTCATACGTATGCGAGAACAATGTTCGTTACACTTTATAGGATTATTAAAATAAATATCCTGCCAATAATAATGCCAACGTTAATGCCTTGTTAATAATAACACATTTTTACTCCCCTAATCCCAGGTCTCTATGGGAACCGCCGGGAATAAAAAAGAAAAAGGAGGCATGGGTCGGGTAAGGAAGCAATCCTGCCGGGTTTAAAGCGCATCCAACATCCCGCCTGGTTCCCGGATAGACTGGAAGATATTTATGAACCATCGTGGTCATTAGAGCCGGGAAAAGCGGTTAAGCTCTCAAAGTGGCGGCAATGGAGGTTAGCACTGCCTCGAGTTCCAGGAAATCTGGATGCCAAAGAAAGTCTTGCGTTTCTTGAAGCGCCTGGATGCGCGGACCGATCCCGATGAAGCGGTAGCCTAGCGTGTGGGCTTCCTGCAGATCCCAGGGCCCGTCGCCCAAGTAGACAACCCGTTCGAATTCGGGGCAGGTATAAAAAGCCCGGGCTCTTTTTGCCGCGATTTGCATGATTCGTTTGCGGTTCCCGTCATCATCCGACGTGGCCATTGGGATACCAGCAACGCTCAGGCCACTTGCATGTAGTTTGAAGAGGGCTTCGTTGAGCCAGCAGCCGGTGGCAATGACAATCCCCGCCTCAGCCAGGCCGCGCAGCCGTTCTAAAAAGCGAGCCGCACCGGGCACCTCGCTAAACATTTCGGGGGATTCTTGGCACATCCTTTCAAGGCGCCATAGCACATTACGCTTTACCTCATCGATCTGGTCTGCCGTGGGATTCGTACCGGTGAGACGCCGGATTGCCTCGCGTGACACCCCTGTGGAGGTCTTATCAAGATAGCCATTTAAATCCGCGTTGACCGGCGGGCACCCGATTACCTCGGCAATGGCAAGCCCAAAGATCTCCTGGTCGTATTCGTAGGATTGGGTCAGCGTTCCGTCAATATCCAGCATGACCAGGTTCATACCATTAAGGCCTTTCGATGCATTCTTATGACAAACGAACCGGACCGGTGGATCCGCGCGGCACCAGCCTGGATGGGATAAGGATCTGCTGCTTCTGGGGGGGATTGCCTTTCAAGATGCTGATAAGCATGTGGGTGGCCTGGGCGATCATATCGTCAGCAGGCTGGTGGATGGTGGTGAGGCCGGGCCAGATCTTTTTCGACTGTGCCAGATCTTCGTAACCGCATACCGATATATGCCGGGGAACTGGAATACCCATTTCCTGCAAAGCAAAAATAACCCCGTAGGCAGCTTCATCGTTTCCGGCGAAGACCGCCGTGACACCGGCATTTCGCTGGAGCAGAAGTTTGCAAGCTGTATAGCCACCATCGAAATTGTTTTCCGAGTTTTCAACCAGGCTGGGCTCGAACGGAAGATGGTGCGCCTGCAAAGCAGCCTTGTAACCTTCCAGGCGATCAAAACTGGAACGCATATTCCGGGAACCCATCAGGTAGGCAATCTCTCTGTGGCCGAGCGTGATCAGATACTCGGTCATCTGGAAGCCGCCTGCCCGGTCTTCGCCACTAATTGAAGGAATTTGTGGTGTGGGATCGAAAGGATTAATCTGGACCAGGGGAACTTTGTAGGTGACGAGCATATCAATCAGGAAACTGTCGGAATCGCAGGGAGGCGTGATTACAAAACCATCGATGCGGTGCTCGGCGATCAGTTCCACCAGTTTGTTGCGGGAGCGTTTATTGGATGGGAAGTAGGGCTGGATGAGGATGTCATAATCTTCATCATGGGTAATATCCATGACAGTGGAAAGGATTTGTGAAGCCTCCTGGTTGAACCCGGGATATAACAGTATGCAAATTATAAAGGATTTATTTTGCACCAGACGGCGGGCTGAGATGTTGGGGGCGTACCCAAGTGAACGGATGACCGTTTGGACATGGGTGCGCAGGTCCTCTTTAACATAAGGTTCGTTATTGATGACCCTTGAAACCGTTTTCATGGAACAACCGGCCACAAGGGCGACATCTTTTATCGTTGCAGCCATACTTATCCAATCCTTTTCTTCACTTTCAATATCAGTAGAAGTTCTGCGAATGTGCAAGCCACTGGGACCTCCCATAATACATTGACAACGCTGTCATATTTTATCACCTATCCCCTTCGAGGGACTTCAATGTGAAAGGGGGTGCGAAGCGGCTTGAACTGCCAGCGCTAGCACCTCCTTTTAAGAGTTTCAATGTAACGCGAAAAGAGACCAGTAAAGGTCTCTTGTGTGGGCGCGCAGAGACTTGAGTATCATCCCCGTAGGGGGCTCCCGACCCTTCAATGTGATAGTGGGCGCGAAGAGACTTGAACTCCCGACCTCATCAATGTGAGTGATGCGCTCTAACCAACTGAGCTACGCGCCCGAAGTTTTGGGATTATAGCCGAGGGATTGCGCTTTGGCAAGCATAAGAAGAATAAATTTGTCACTTTTGATATAAGCGCGCATCTGATAAAATGGAATATGTCATTCTTCTTGAGGTGGTAAATGCCTGATTTGAACGAAGTTCCTGTTCCTGCTTCTGAATCTAA
>Ga0187873_1000502_pt1 | contig 40417 bp, 33 predicted proteins | sample June2016WEW_16_1_2_FD_133012 | JGI IMG/M metagenome (GOLD analysis project Ga0187873, IMG submission 133012) | Peatland microbial communities from SPRUCE experiment site at the Marcell Experimental Forest, Minnesota, USA - June2016WEW_16_100 | ecosystem: Environmental > Terrestrial > Soil >...
CGGGTTGGACGCACTTCTGGTGTGGCAGTTGTTCCGTCAGGAGCAGCGCTGCGTAGCCATGTGCGGAAGAGATAAGCGCTGAAGGCATCTAAGTGCCAAGCTCCTCCCAAGATAATGTCTCCCTCCCGATTTATCGGGACTAAAGACCACGGGCAGACCACCCGTTTGATAGGCCAGAGGTGTAAGCGTTGTGAAACGTTCAGCCGACTGGTACTAATCGGTCGTGCGGCTTGATCGCTTCTTTCTTTGTCGTGGGATAGGCTTCCAGCCTGTCTCCATAAAGAAAAGGGCGATTTCAACTCGCGAATTGTAAATGCACTGTGTAGCCTGTGTGTAGTTTTCAGAGAATCGCCGAATCCGTTTCGGAAATGCTCTTTTGAAATTTAGGGTCGGTTTTGAGTGATGGTCGAAACCATCAACTCTCAACCTTCAACCCTCAACTCATTTGGTGGCCATAAAGCTGTGGTCCGACCCGATCCCATTCCGAACTCGGCAGTCAAACGCAGCCTTGCCGATGGTAGTGGTTGTATAGCTTCCGCGAGAGTAGGTTGCCGCCAATCTTTCAACAAAAGCCGGAGAAAAACTTCTCCGGCTTTTTGCTTTTCCAGCCACAGATGACGCGGATTTGTGGGAGGGACGGCATGATGCCGTCCCAAACTTCTAAAACTGAACCGCAGATGTTGCAGATTTCGCTGGATGATTTTGTTCCATCTCTTGGAACAGAAACCTCGTCTTCATCTTGGCAAAAGAGCATAGCAGCAGCGAACGTTTCAGACGGTTTTAAACTCAAAAAAAGTCTCAGCGCTTGTGTAATACGCCATGCGATATTTTTCAAAAAACTTTCTTTCCTGGTTTGTGCAGGTCAGCCCGTCGTCAACGAGTTGGAACCACTTTGCGATGTACCTGCGAACTACAGGCTCCACAACCGCTAAATCGTAACCGTGAGTCAGCATTCCGAGCGCGGGGCAAGCGAAGAAACATGGCTTTGTTCCGATGTGCCGTACAAACGCATGCTTCAAAGCTCTGGGAAATTTTTGGCCCAAAAACTCGTGGACGCGCCGCCCATACCTTTCTGGACCACTACCTACGCGTGGCAGAATTCTGATCTCCGACGTGTATCCATCCTCAGACAGGATATTTTCTGGAAGTTGTCCAAACGTCGATTCAACAATCAGGCCGCAACGGTCGGGCGCTCGTCGGGCTGCGAATACAATCCGTGGTAGATCCGCTGAAGTTTTTACGGCAGACGTCAATTCATTAAAGAACACTGTTTGATCTTCATCTGATGTGACTGAAAATAGTGAGAGTTCGACCGCAACGAAGGAGCAAACAGTCGGACGGAATAACGGCGACAACGCGCCCCACTCCTTAACCCACTCACGGGTGGCCACATTACCAATTACAGCGAACGTCGTAAAATTCACGTCATTTGCTACATTCCGATGTAATATCACGAATGGCTTTTTGCCTGTTCCGGGAACACATAAAACCGCATCAAACTTCGCGTCGTCGACAAACTGCTCGTGTGATTTAACCGTTGAGCCACCGTCGACAAATTTCGCATTAAGCCGTTTGATGAAGGTGCTGCACTGAGCTTCGGCTACGGGGACTGAAATAACCGTTCGTATTTGTTTCTCTTGTTTGACGCGCGCAACGCATTCAAACTCGATTTGTTTCGGCCATAATTTGTGGAGGATCGCTTTTCCTTCCATTAACAATTCGATAACGCGAGAGTTAGTGATTTCACCTTCGTGCGAATTCCAAACAGGAAGAACAAGCAGGATATTCTCCTTCTGAACTCGCTCCGCCAAGGTGTTCCAGCCGTCGCTATTCTTTGGGACTTTGATTGTAACTCTATGGCGCTTAGCTTCTTCCCGCAATGCTGTGCCTGTCTGGGATTTTGGCCCCATGAAAGCAATCAAAGTTGGAGACTTCATGGGATGGGTTTATTCGTCTGCGGTCTTTTGACAAAGTTTCGCCACATCTTTAAGCAAATCGCGAGCAGATTGCGTTAACTGTGATGGGTCTAACTTCTTCACCCACCGATGAAAGCTTTTTATTTTTTCCTCAGCAGATTTGATTGCCTTCTCCTCCTTAAACAGCGCTTCGACTTGGTTTATTTTGCTTCCGCCCGAAGACACGAGAAGTTTCCATTCATAGTCGTGACTTTTCGCCCAAATCACGGGTTCGACTTGCTTGAGATTATCCAACCTCGAATTGGCCATCATCTTGAAAAAAAGCTGGCGCACCTTGGGCAAATCCTTCTTAGCATCTAACGCTCCAGCCCCACCCATGCCTTTGTTTCGGAATTCCCAAAAATACACGAATTTCCTCTGAACAATTTCTCGGTGTTTATCCCTATGCTTTACGCGCCCACTTGTGATGAACTTGGCTGTGAGTTGAACCGTTTCGATATAGGCTTTCGCGGTGGCAGTATCAACGCCGTACAAATCATGAATTTCTTCAAATGCTTGAACGTTGCTCTTCTTTTCTTTACGGCAACGATCATACAGCTCTGCAACGCATCGCGCTTTAACTGAATCCGGCCAGTCCATTTTTAAATCGGCCACAAAATTCATCTCGGCGAGAATTTTAGTTTTCTTTCTCGCATCAATGTCTTCCATTTTGATTACCCAAACCGGAATTCGATCCAGTACTGGAGGGCGTGGCTGCCCTTTTTCAGCAGCCTTCTTTTTTAGGTAGGCGCAGGCAAAAAAACGACGGTTCCCGTCCAGAAGCGTGCCGTCCAATAAGACAATGATCGGCACCCGAACCCCGTTCCTTTTAATCGATGCGGCAAGGTCAGCAAGCTTCAGTTTTCGCTGTGCCAAGAAATCCGTAATTTCCTCGATCGTGAGTTTTGAGAGTGGCTTTTTCTTCTCCTGAGCAAGGAGGTCAAAATCAAGTGCCGTTCTAAAATTCTCAGTCCAATAGGTAATTTGCTCAAAGGTTATTTCCGTTGGGTATACTGGTATCTTTTCCTCGTGAAACCACTGCTCGACAGGTATGATGTCGGTGATGTCGATAGGTGAAAGAGGGGGCTTTTCGCTCATAAAATTTTTATTAGCTGATCTATAACTTTGCGTTTGCCAACATCTGAATTCAATGAATGTTCCCAAATTTGAATCACGCGTATCCCCTTTTGTCTTAACTGTCGAGCAACAAACACGCGCCTCTGTTTATTCCTTTGGATTTTAGCACGCCAGAATTTACTGCGGGTTTTTGGCACATGCCCACACCGAGGACACCCATGCCAAAAGCATCCGTCGACGAAAACAGCCAACTTTTTACGTTGGAAGAACAAGTCAGGTTTTCCTGGTAGATCAACTGCATGAAGCCGCCAACCTGAAATCTTGAAATGAACCAGCGTCATTCGCAAAGCAAGTTCGGTTGTCTTGTTGCGTTTCCCTCGAATTGCGGCCATCGTTCGTGACCGGCCAACGGGCACATTTAGGAATTTGCCCGATGGGAGTTTTTCTTTAAGTTTTCTTTCCAAATTAGGCTGGATTCAGGCCGCAATTTTTAAGAGCCAATCGCGTGCGGCACTTGGATCGGGGTTCTTTCTCAACCGTGGTGGATGCAACATTGTTTTGGGACGGTTCTTTAACCGTTCGTCCAACACCAGATCGGGACAAATAACCTGACCCAGACGTTTTTTTGCATCGGCAGGCAAACCTTGTTTCAAAGTCAGACTGACGGTTTTTAACAATGCTTTGCCAATGGCGTATCCAAGTCCCGTTGGCACGGCATTTCCAATCTGAATATATTTTTGCCGCGTTGAACCTACGAATTGCCAATGTGTTGGAAATTGTTGGAGTCGGGCATATTCACCGACGGTCAGTGGTCGCAGTTCGCGTGGATGGCACAACGTTGTGGCGCGACCATCAGGCGCTGTCGTTAGTGTTGGAGATGGTTCGTCCCAATCAAGGCGGCGACAAAAACCGCACCTTCCACCCCATGATTTATATGCAGCGCCCAACGCTCGTCTCTGAAGTTTTTTGGGGAGATCCATCCAATTTTGTCCAGCTTGGAGTTGTTTCAGAAGATCAAGTCTTTCAGGTGCGAATCCAACAAATTCAGGTTTTTTTTCATTCAGACCTTTCAACGCATATCGGAGTGTGATCCATTCAGCTTTTCCGTTGGCGAATTCTGCGTGGGTTGGTGTGGGAAGATTAATCAATTCGCCATCGCGACTGCCAATAAAAACAACTCGATACCGTTTTTGGGGAACACCATAATCTGCACAGTTCAATAAACCGAAAATAACTGCATAGCCCAAATTAGCCAATTCACGACGAATAACTCGCAAAGCCGACCCTAATTCTTCATCACGAGACAAAGGCAGCCAACCCGGCCCGCGCTCATTTAACGGTCTGTGGCGGACTGCTGCCGACAAAATGCCCTTTACGTTCTCCATTATAAAAAAACGTGGCTGTGCTTCGCGTACGACACGCTTGAAGTGACGGAACAAACCACCGCGCTCTTTATCACCCAACGATTCCCGTTTGCCGGCGGTGCTGAAACTTTGACAACAAGGCCCGCCAGTAACGAGAAACGCTTCGCCGACTTTTAATCCGGCCTGTTTAAGAACCTCGTCTGTCGTAACTTTTTGAATCGGAAGGTTGATGACTGACAACTTCGGCCTGTTCAATCGAATCGTTTCGACAGCAACGGAATTCAGCTCAAGAGCCACCGCCGTCCTAAGGCCGGAACCGGCGGCTTCAAGCCCCAAGTCCAAGCCCATAGCCCCTGAAAATAACGAGATGATTGGTTTGTCTGTGGCCACGTCAAAAATTAGCACTGCCTGCTTAACTGGCGCACAATTTTGTTCATCTATTTAGCGCGGACAAGGGAAATCGTCAAAGAGGAAAAATTGGCGGAAATTGCTTCGGCAATTAACTCAATACCGGGTGGAGAACCCACACTTACACCGTTCGCTTCAAGGATACGTTGCTGCGGTGGAATTCAAGAAATTCTCTTTGCGGTTCAGATCCACTAGCGTGCATTTCTTCCGAGCCATGAAATTATATTGCATCGGTCAGCCTGCGGCGGCCAGAAGGAATTTTTGATGGCAACTATGTTGACGCGAATTACGCCAATTAGCGCGAATTCGCGAAATTCGCGTAAAACCGTTTTCTCTGCGTCTCCGCGTCTCGGCGGTAATAATCCGTGTAATCTTTCGTGTGCGGGAATGTTGTGCGGTTTTGGCCTCGACAAAACTGTTCCCCGCACCAAAATTGCCGCAGCTTCTGAACAATCTGAACATCGAAGAAGGCACATGAAGACGAAACTATTCTGCGCAATCATCATCACCTGTCTTGCCAGGGTGAACAGCCCGGCAGAAGACATCACAACCCTTGACGGACAAAAATATGAAAACGTCAGGGATGTCAGTGTAAAACCGGATGGCCTCTTTTTCGTAGCCACCACCACGGAAGGTTCACTCAAGGGTGTGAAGGTTCCTTTCAGTAATTTGCCCGACGACATCAAGGAAAAATACCATTACGACCCATATGAGATGGGACTTGCCCTTGCCCGGCAGAATAATGTGGTTAATTTGAAAAAGGATTTGGCTTTCTCGCTGGACAATCTGGAAGCGGCCAAGAAAAAGGCCAAGGCCGAAAACAAGATGCTCGGTTTCATCATGGAGTGGGACAGTATGTTTGTGCCCTCCTACCCGATGGGACAAGGCGGTGGCAGCGGTCTGGCCTATTTTTACGACGCCTTTCACGATAGCCTCGTGTTGGTGTTCGTGCGGCACGAAAGCGAACTGGGCAAGGTTCCCGGAGCGGTGAGAAAAGGCTTCTCCGGTCCGGACGAAGGCGGATTCGCTCCGAACATGGCCGTGGTGACGGCGGATTGCTCGCAGTTCGTCTGCGAAATCCCCCTCGGCGGCAACAATTCCGACGGCCAGATCCGTGAACAAATTTTCCGTCAGAAGATCGCGGTAATCAAAAAGTTCGTCGAAAGCCAGGGAGCTTCCAAAAGTCAGACCAATTAAGCTGCCTCGCTGCTTTGCCTTTTGGCGCAATCCGCAGTTCGGTTTCTGGTTTTGGAAATTTGGGACGGCATCATGCCGTCTACATCCCATCGGAAAATGTAGAAGGAAGAATGATGAATGAAGAATTACCCCACCTTTTGCGGCCAATCAAATCCGTGTTTATCTGCCTGTCCTCCGTAGCAGCACTGCGGAGGATGGATGTCCATCCGTGGTTGAAAAAGTTTCGGTTTTGAACCTGCTCTTTTCCCAGCTACACTGGCACCATGCATTGGCTGCAAACGCTCGACGCGAGCCTGTTTCATTTCATCAATGGCTCGTTGAGCAATCCGCTCTTCGATTGGTTCATGCCGATTTTGAGCGGCGGCAATGGCGTCATGCGCTGGTTCGTTTCGCTTGCCATCGCCGTCATCGTAGGCGCGTTGTGTTTCGGAAACGCCCGCGCGCGGTTGTGCGCTTTGATGGTTTTTCTCGTCGTCGCGCTCGGCGATCCGCTCGTCGTCAACACCATCAAATATGCCGTCATGCGTCCGCGACCGTGCATGGCACTGCCCGATGTCATTGAACGACTGGGCTGCACCGGTTCCGGCAGCATGCCTTCATCGCACGCGGCCAATTGGTTCGCCATGACGATGGTGATGTTTCTTTTTTATCGCCGCAGTCTCTGGTTCATGCTGCCGATGGCGCTGGCCGTGTCGTTTTCGCGCGTTTACAACGGCGTTCATTATCCGGGCGACGTTCTGGCCGGGGCGATTTTGGGCGCGGGTTACGCCGCCGCCGGAGTGATTGCATTGCAAACCGTTTGGAATTGGGTTGGGAAAAAATGGTTCCCGCTCTGGCACGCAAAAATACCGGTGCTGATAAAGGCAGAAGGCAGAAGAAAGGATGAAGGAGAAAGAAGCCAGAAGCCGGAATCTGAAACTCAAAACTCTGCCAAATCCGCAATCCGCAATCCACAATTCGAAATTGAATGGCTTCGCCTCGGTTACATTTTAATTTCTGTCCTGCTCATCGCGCGCTGGATTTACATCGCCAGCGGCATCATTCAGCTTAGCCAGGACGAAGCGTATCAATGGGTCTGGTCAAAGCATCTCGCGCTCTCTTATTGCAGCAAGCCGCCCGGCATCGCATTGATTCAGTTCGCCGGCACGTCGCTTTTCGGCGACACAGAATTCGGCGTCCGGTTTTTTTCGCCGCTGTTTGCGGCGATTTTGAGCGTGATGGTGTTGCGTTTCTTCGCACGGGAAATCAACGCGCGCGCCGCCTTCTGGCTTTTGCTCATCGTCACCGCCACGCCGCTGCTTGGCGTGGGCTCAATTCTGATGACCATTGACCCGCCGCTGGTTTTGTGCTGGATGTGGGCGCTCATCGCGGGCTGGCGCGCGGCGCAACCGGACGGACAAACCCGCCACTGGCTCGTTGTCGGCCTGGCGATGGGACTCGGCTTTCTCTGCAAATACAGCGCGCTCTATCAAATTGTGTGCTGGGCGGTTTTCTTCGCGCTTTACCCGGCGGCGCGCGCGCATCTGCGCCGGCCCGGTCCGTGGCTGGCGCTGCTGATTTTTTCGCTCTGCACGCTGCCGGTGGTCATTTGGAACTGGCAACACGGCTGGACCACCGTCCATCAAGTGGCGGGTGACGCCGGCCTGCACTCGCAATGGAAACCAACGCTGCGTTATTTTTGGGATTTCTCCTTTGCCGAACTGGCGTTGTTGAACCCGATTTTCTTCATCGGCGCGCTTTGGGCCATGATTGGCTTTTGGAAAGTGCCCCGACACAAGGCGTCGGGGTTATGGCTCTACTTTTTTTGCATGGGCGCGCCGGTTTTTCTCGGCTACTGGCTTTACTCGTTCCACTCCCGTGTTTTGCCGAACTGGATTGCGCCCGCCATCCTGCCGCTGTTTTGCCTGATGGTTGCCTACTGGGATGAACGGCGTCGCGCCGCCAGACCGTTTTTGGCGATTGGGCTGGCGCTTGGTTTCTTCGCCGTTGCGATTGTGTATCAGAGCAATCTTGCCGGCAAAATCACCGGACAATTATTGCCCGGCGAAAAGGACATATCGCGCCGCGTGCGCGCCTGGAAACAAGCCGCCGCGTTTGCCGAAGTGGAACGCGAAAAACTTCAACAGGAAGGCAAACCCGCGTTCATCATTTGCAGCCACTACGGCATCACCGGGCTGTATTCATTTTATTTGCCCAAAGCGAAGGCGGCGCTTGAATCGGAACCGCTCGTTTATTCCATGGATTCGGACAAGCCGGGAAATCAATTTTATTTCTGGCCGGAATACGACTACCGCGAACACCGCAAAGGCCAGAACGCCATTTTTGCCGGTGAAGTGGACCCCTATCCGCTGGAGCGCGACTGGTTTTGGAAATGGTTGATGCATCAGCCGATTGAGTATTACAAAATTCCGCCGCCGCCCATGCCGCCGCAGCTCTTGCAGCAGTTTGAATCCGTCACCGACCTCGGCGAGCGCGAAATCAAAATCGGCGACCGTGTGTTTCATCGCGAGCACCTTTGGGCATGCTATAATTTGAAGTAGAATGGCCGAAACGAAAATCCTCCTGCGCGTCCGCGATTACGATTTGGCGGCTACTCTGGACTCCGGCCAGGCTTTCCGCTGGCGGGAACAAAATGGTTCATGGAGCGGTATCGTCGGAAAACATTGGGTGCGGCTGACGCAAACGCGCGACGGCATTTGTGCCGAAGCCGCCGTGCCGCAGAAAGATTGGCAATGGCTGCGCGATTATTTGCAAACCGAAGTGAATCTGGCCGCCGTGCTCAAAACTTTTCCCAAAGACGAGCCGATGCAAACCGCTGTCGCCGCCTGTCGCGGACTCCGCATTTTGCGCCAGGACCCGTGGGAATGTCTGGCGTCATTCATCCTGTCTTCCACAAAACAAATCGTCCAAATCCGGCAAATCATCGTGTTGCTTTGTGAATGTTTTGGCGAGCGGCTTGCGCCGCGGCCATCGGTTTTAATCGATTGCTATCACACATTTCCAGCACCGGAGATAATCGCACGAGCAACCGAAGCCCAGTTGCGCGCTTGCAAGATGGGTTTTCGCGCGTCTTATTTGCTCGCTGCCGCCCGGCGAATCGCCGATGGGAAATTCGATTTAAACCGGCTGCGATATTTGCCATTGACTGAAGCGCGGGCGGAATTAGTGAAATTGCATGGTGTCGGCGACAAAATTGCCGATTGCGTTTTGCTATTTGCCTGCGGTTTCGATTCCGCGTTTCCGGTGGATGTTTGGGTTGGACGCGCATTGCGCAAACTTTATTTTCCACGCCGCCATGTGACCGCAAGACATCTGCACCATTTCGCCGCTACACATTTCGGTCCACACGCCGGTTATGCGCAGCAATATCTTTTCCATTACATGCGGACAAAAATGAAATAAAATTCCACGCGTTAAATCGGAGGGTTGAGTTATACGAGACCCTGACTGGTTTTGATTTGTTGGAAATTTAGGGACTCGCAGAGCTCGTCCCTCCGAAAGAATTTATGACACAAATCGAAGTTATTTTGACACCGGCGGAATTGCCCGCGCTCGCGAAACGCAATTTAGCTGAAACCGTTTGCGTTGTGTTCGATGTGTTGCGCGCCACGAGCACGTTTGTGACCGCGCTGCACAATGGCTCAAAGGCCATCATTCCCGTAAGCGAAATTTCCGAGGCGCTGGCCATTCGGAAAAAACAGCCGGACGTTTTGCTCGGCGGCGAACGAAACAGCGTGCGCATCCGCGCCGCGCAGACCGGCGGCATTGATTTTGATCTCGGCAACTCGCCGCGCGAATACACGCCGGAAAAGGTCCGCGGCAAAACCATTGTTTCGACGACGACGAACGGCACCCGCGCGCTGCGCGCCTGCGCGGGCGCAAAAATGGTTTTGGCCGCCTCATTTTTGAATCTCACGACGACGGCGAAATTTATTCGGCAGCTTTGCCCGTCGGAGGTGCTGCTCGTGTGTGCGGGCACGCGCGAAAACATCGCCAACGAGGATGTGCTGGCGGCGGGCGCATTGGGCGAAATGTTGTTGCGCGATTCCAGCAGGCTTGCGGTTTCAGATTCCGTCGAAACCGCCCTCAACGCCTGCCGGAAAGCGAAGTCCAATCTGTTCGCCGCCGTTTCCGGAGCGGAAAATGCGCGGCGATTGCTGGCGATTCCCGAATTGCGCGACGATGTAGCGTTTTGTCTGCGACAGGACGTTTATAATTTGATCGCCGCGCTTGGCCGTGACGGCGCAATTCGAATTTTAATTTGAGATTTGTGCGCCCAACGCCCGCAGTTTGGTTTTGATCCGCTCGTCGCTTGGTTTCAATCGCAACGCTTCCTGATAGCACTTCACGGCCTCGGCCACCTGCCCCAGCCGCACGAGCGCGTCGCCGAGGTTGCTGTAGAACTGCGGGTTGTTGGGCGTGATGCGGAGGGCTTCGCGGTAATGCCGCGCGGCTTCCTCAAACCGTTTTTCCATGAACAAAACCGTGGCGAGATTGTTGTGGGCGTCAGCGTAATCCGGATTCAGTTTCAACGCCGCCTCGAAACACACAATGGCATCGGCAAATTGTTTCTTCGTCGCCAGCGCAAAGCCCAAGTTGTTTAGGATGTCGGCCTGATCCGGAGTGACTTGCAGGGCGTGGCGGTAATTGGCGATGGCTTCATCCCATTTGCCGAACTTGGCGAAGCCATTGCCCACATCGTATAAAACACTGGCATCTGACGGATTCATCTGCAACGCCAGGTAATAACAGTCCAACGCGTCCTTGATCTGTCCCTTTTTCGAGAACCATGTCCCGAGGTTGACGGTGGCGATATAATTGTTTTTGGTCACGGCCATCGCATGGCGAAAGAGAGTCTCGTCGTCGTGCCAGAAGTTCAACTGGCTTCGAGTCCTGACCGCACAGGCAATCAAAACGATCATGACCCCGGAGATGACCACCCGCCGGGGAACGTGCCATCGGGCGCACGCTTCCGCGCCGCCCCAGACCAGCACGATGAACAGGCCGATCAACGGCAGATAACTGTAACGATCGGACATGGACTGGCCGCCGACCTGAATCAGGCCGATCACGGGAACCAGGGTTCCGACGAACCAAAACCAGCCCGTGAATCCAAAGGGAAATTTCCGCCCCAGCCAGATGGCGGCAACGCAAAGACCGACAAAGAGCGCCACGGCAAACAACACCCATGCCCACGGCCAGTGCTCCACATACGGATAGGGATTGGCGAGCGTGGCCAGCCAGAACGTCTTTTCCAAATAGCGGGCGTAGGAAACGAAGGCGTTGTCGATTCGCGCCGAAGCGGAAAATCTCGCCAGTTTTGCGACCGCGCCGCTTTTTTGCTGCACAATGAACGTCACGACGCACGAAACAGCGCTCAGGACAAAAAACGGGATCTTTTCCCAAACCAAACTTTGAACCTTGAACTTTGAACCTTGAACCTTGAACCGCTCCAACGGCCACCAGTCCATCAACAGCATCACAAACGGCAGCGTCACCAGCATCGGCTTGCTCATCAGGCCCAGCGCAAAACACCCCAACGCCAGGCCATAGAAAACTTTGGACTTGGGATTTTGGACTTGGGACTTCTCCACGTATCGCTCCCACGCCCCCAACGACAACAATCCGAAGAACGTGCTCAAAACGTCCTTGCGCTCCGAAACCCACGCCACGGATTCAACGTGCATCGGATGCAGGGCAAACAACGCCGCCACCAGGGCGCTCCGCCAGACCGCCCCCGTCAAACACCGGAACAACAGAAAAAGCAGGACCGTGTTGGCGGCGTGAAACAACAGGTTTGTCAAATGCGGCCCGGCGGGTCCCTGGCCAAACAATTCCGCATCCAGCATCAGCGACAGCCACGTCAGCGGATGCCAGTTGGAGGCGTGACTGGTGGTAAAAGCCCAAGTGACATTCGCCGCCGTCAGGCCGTTTAGAACGTGAGGATTGGACGTGAAATAGTCCGGGTCATCGTAATCCACAAAATCGCAATTTTTGACCGGCCAGTAAACAACCAGCGTCACCGCGGCCAGCAGCAGGCAAATGAAGACGGGGTTGGTCAATGCGCGGGCAAGCCCGGATTTCCAGCCTGCGTTGTTTTGGTTCCCGGACGAATTCATCTGGCTTGTTTCCTCAAATCACAACTCACAACTTCCAATTCCTGCCGGTGCGAAATCAATCCGCGCTCGAAGGCCTGGCCCGGAAAACGGCGGATGGCTTTGCGTCAGCGTCGTTTGCTGCATGGATGAAGGCTAAATGACATGGCATGGCGTGTCACGACGGGAAGAAAAATTCCGGCGGGTTTGAGAAACAATGTCCGCGAAGTTCGCGCTTTCATTTATCCAAATTCACGACTAGCGTTTTCAAGCAGAGGCCGGTGTGGCGAAATGGCAGACGCACAGGACTTAAAATCCTGGGACCGTAAAAAGTCGTGTGAGTTCGAGTCTCACCACCGGCACCAGCCCCGAATGCTTTCGGGGCTGCCGCGCCGTAGCGTAGCGAAGGCGGGCCGGAACAAACAAAAATAGATGCGCGTCGAGCTTCGACCCAACCGCCTCTTATTTGGACTTCCTGGCTTTTCTCCTGGCCCAAATCATTTTCATCTTGGCTGAGAGTCTGGCTTTGGCCGCAGCGCTCATCTTCCTTGTGGCTTTCCTGGCCCGCTTCACCGACAACTTCCGCCCCTTAACCTTTGCCCATCTTGCTTTGGCCGCAGCAGAAATCTTCGCTCTGCCTGCCGCACTCATCTTCCATTTCTTTCTCGGAACTGCACGAGCGACAGATTTGGTTAAAGAACCCAATAACTGGTTAAACCTTTTTTCCAGCGATTGGATTTTCCCTTTTAACGCTGCTGCCCTGCGCAATTGTTGAGGTGATAGACTGGTTAGTGAATTCATAGGTATTCAGTTACGCTTCTTTAACAGGGAAAGTCAATGGTTATAACAGTGGCGGGACGAGCATATCCCTGTCTGCATCGCGGAATTGGCAACCCCGACCCTCCACCAAGAAGAAATTCATTTCGCCATCACGACGTCGGCATCTTCGGGAACGGTTGCCGGTTCGTTCCCCTTGTGAAATTTCATGCTGACGATTTTGCTGACGCCGTGTTCTTCCATCGTCACGCCGTAGAGTATGTCGGCCATGCCGATGGTGCGTTTGTTGTGCGTGATGATGATGAACTGCGAATGCGCGAGGAACCGTTGCAAAAGGCGGACGAAACGGTTGATGTTCGGTTCGTCCAGCGCCGCGTCCAATTCGTCCAGCACACAGAATGGACTCGGCCTGACCTGATAAATCGAAAACAGCAGCGCCACCGCCACCATCGTCTGTTCGCCGCCGGACAGCAGTGAGATGCTTTGCAATTGTTTGCCCGGCGGGCGCGCGACGATGTCAATGCCACTCTCCAAAACGTCGCCTTCATCCGACAAAATCAAATCCGCCTTGCCGCCGCCAAAAACCTCAACGAACATCACACGGAAATTCCCGCGGATTTTCTCAAACGTCTCCGTGAACATCTGCCGTGTCTGGACATTGATGCGGCTGATGACTTCGAGCAACTGCGCCCTGGCCGAAACCAAATCATCGTGCTGCCTGGCAAGAAATTGATAACGCTGCTCGGTTTCATCGTATTCCTCGATGGCCACGAGATTGACCGGGCCGATTTCGTCGAGCCGCTTTTGCAGCGCCTCAATCTGCTGCGCAACGGCGTTCCAATCCGTGGAAGCGCCTGCAGCGGCCATTTCTTCCGGTGTCATCACGTGCACTTTTGCCGGCCCTTCGTCGGCAAGCGTGATGGTGATGCACTCGCTGCGAACGTCGTCGAGATTGACGCGGTATTTTTGCTGAACGCGCTCGCGGAGGTTTTGGACGGTCATGTTTTTCTGCGCCAATTCAATCTCCACCGCGCCGCGCTGTTCCTGCCATTGCGTCAACTGCCGCCGCTGTTCGTGCAAATTTTCATCGCGCGTCGTGATTTCCGTCTCCTGTGAACTCTTTTGGCCAAGCAACCCGGCAGTCTGTCCGTTGACCTGTTCGCGCTCGTGTTGCAAACGCACGGTTTGCGCCCGCGAATCCTGAATTTCCGACTCCGCCTGTTCTTTGCGTCCAATAAACGAGGAAACTTCATTGCGCCGCTGCTCCGTCGTCTGCGTCAACTCGCGGATGCGTTGTTCCAAAGCCTGTTGTTGCTGGCGGAACGATGCGGTCAATTGTTCTTCCGCTGCAAATGCGACTTTACTTTCGGTCAGCGTGGTGTTCGCAGCGTCGCGCTGCTGACGCAGGTTCTCCAATTCAGTGATGAACGCTGCGACATTTTCCTGATTGGTGCGCTCACATGTTTCAAGCTCGTTCAACTGTGCTGCCAGCGCATTGCGTTTCTGCAGACCTTCCTGTTCATGTGCGCCGAGGCTTTGAATTTCGAAAACGACCGTCTCGATTTTCTGGCGCAACAGCCGGTTTGAATTCTGCAACGCGTTGAATTCGCCTTCGCGTGTGGCGAGGGCGACTTCCTGTTCGCGTAATTCCGTTTGTTCCCGCAGCAAACCAGCCTGTAATTCCATCTGCTCGTTCAACAGCTCGCCGCGGCGACGATTTATTTCGGCAACGCGATTTTGAATTTTGTCAACTTCAGTTTGAAGTTCCGTGATTTGATTTTTGCGTCCCAAAATGGACGAGGGCGCCCTGCTGTTGCCGTTGCCATTCAAATAACCGCCGGTGTAAACGCCGTGCCGGCTCAACAAATCGCCGGTCAACGTCACAAAATCGCAACCCCCGTGGCCGTTTTGAATTTGCTCCGTGGCGGTGACGAGGTCGGAGGCAATGAAGGTGCGGCCGAGCAGCGCTTTCAGGAGTTTTTCCACGGAGGGTTCGGCCTGAACCACGCTCAAGGCGTGAACGATTTGGCCTTTCTCCAAAGTTTTCTGCGCCGCGCCATTGTTTTTGGGTGGCGCCATGTCACCTTCAAACGCAAGTTGTTTTTCGTCGCGATATTTCATGGAAAGCGCAGCGACGCTGGCGCGACCGACCTTGTTGGCGCTCAAATCGGCGAGAATTTCCTGCGCGGATTCAGGTTGCTCGGTGAGGACAAGTTGCAGGTGATGGCCGAGCGCATTTTCAATCGCCACGACATAAGCATCCGGCACGCGTATGCGATCGGCGAGCGAGCCCATTACCGAGCGCGAACGGCGCAATGCTGCCACCGGGCCCGCGGCAAAACCTTCGCGCGAACCCTCAAGCTGCTCCAACACGTTGAGACGTGAACGTTTTTCCGCCTCCTGTTGCAAAAATTGATCATGTTCGGCGGACAATTGCTGCAACTCCGTTTGCACTTCGCCCAACTGATTCTGCCGCTGCTCAACCGAGCCGCGTTTGGTTTGCGCGTCCAGTCTTCCCACATCAACGCTTGCTGAAAATTCCTGCAACTGCACTTCGAGCCGCGTGCGCTCTCCCTCAAGCTGGACTTTTTCCGCTGACAATTTCTCAAGCCGGACAACGTTGCCCTGCTTTTGCAAATCAAGCGCGGTGATTTCGTTGCGGATGCGCGTCAAATCCTGCGCGGCGGCGAACGCGGCGGATTGCGCTTCGCGCAATGACTCCTGCCGTTTCTTCAAATCCTTCTCGACCCTGGTCAACGCCAATTGTTTCGTCTCCAGCGTCAGACGATGCTGAGCGAGCGCAGCTTCGGACCTGGACAAATGCTGCTTCACATTCGCCAGTTCTTCCCCGGCGGCGCGGCAGCGTCCCTCGGCCTGTGTGATGTCCGCCAGCGCCCTGGAATTTTGCGACGCGAGCTCGCGCAGACGTTCCTCGTTGAAGTGGATCCGGCTTTCGTGCCGGTCCATTTCGCCCTTCAACTCAAGCCCGCGCTGCTGTTTCCCGGCAACTTCATGTTCCAGCCCCGAAAGCCGTTCGCGGAGTTGCGCGATTTCGTTTTCGCACTTCAACACACTCGCGGACGCGGCTTCAATCTCGCCGCGCAATTGGCCGGCAGCAGCCTGTTTCCCGGTGATTTCGGCCTGCAACACGTCGAACTGGTGCCGCGCGAGCTGGGTGTCGAGATGTTGCAGTTCCGTCTGGATTTGTTTGTAGCGGCGCGCCTTGCCGGCCTGGCGCTGGAGCGAGCCGATTTGCCGTTTCACCTCGCGAACGAGATCGGCGATGCGCAAAAGATTTTGTTCGGTGTATTCGAGTTTGCGGAGCGATTCCTTCTTCTGGCTCTTGAATTTCGTGATGCCGGCGGCTTCCTCAAAAATAATCCGGCGGTCTTCAGGCCTGCTCGAAAGAATCTGCGTGATGTGACCCTGCGCCAAAATGCTGTAACTCGTCCGCCCGACGCCCGTGCCCATGAAAAGCTGCTGGATATCCTTGAGCCGGCACGATGTGCGGTTCAAAAAATACTCACTGTTGCCATCGTGGAAAATCCGGCGCGTGAGCGTGACTTCGTTGTAAGCGACCTCGACGCCCGCCGCTTGCAGATGTTCCTCATCCACGTCACCAAGCGTGAGTGAAACCTCGCCCATGCCCATTCGCTTGCGGCTGTCCGTGCCGTTGAAAATCACATCCGCCATTTCACCGCCGCGCAACGCCTTGGCGGATTGCTCGCCAAGCACCCAGCGGATGGCGTCGGAGACATTGGATTTGCCGCAGCCGTTCGGGCCGACGATGGCAGTGACGCCGGGCTGGAAGTTCAACGCGGTCTTGTCCGCGAAGGACTTGAAGCCAAACAGCGTCAAGTTTTTAAGATACATGCTCTTAAACTGTATTCAGACAACCAAAGTTGTCGGATTAAGTAAAGCAAAAACCACAATATAAAGCACACAACTTCCCCTGCGGCACAACTAATTGGTGAGGAACCATGGCTTGACGTTGTGCCACACAACTACCAAATCAGTGAATTTATACGCTACCAAGGCAACTTAGTCAACAAATTTTCTGCAAGGCTTTCAAAACAAATCCGCGCCGTTTTGTTTTACTTCCGGCGACAACGCCCCAAAAGCATGACAAGACCCGCTCCAATCAGCAGTGTTGAGGCTGAGGGTTCAGGGACCATCTCGTTTGTTATCCAAGGAACGAAGGCTGAGGCCCGTCCGAAACCGCTGGCGTCGCCATAACTGGCATTGGCATTGCCATCGGTGGCCGCGACGAAGGATATCACGCCTTCCAAATAGGTTTGCGAGTCAATTGTAATAAACACGCCACCACCACTGTCGCCCGGCGCCACGCAGCCTTCCAGAGTCAGCGGTGTTGCATCTCCAAAAGTGTTGTACGCGGTCGTGTGCGGGCTGTCAAAATCGCTGCCCAGCACCAGGGAGGGATTGCCGAAGTTTCCATCAATGACGTTTTGAAAGGCGCGCTTCTGGCCATCAAGGGTTGTCCAGCCGGTCAGGCCCGTCCCCGTGAAGCCGTATCCGACAAATGTTCCGATCTGCCCCACATCCGATGACCCGGTGTAGAGCGTCGCCGGAGTAATACCCACTACCGGTGAGCTGAGATGCACGAGACCAAAATCGTAACCGCCGAACGGATTGCTGCTGTTCCAGCCCGGATTACGGATAAGTTGGGTCGAGGTATAGGAAGTTCCGTCGATGGTGAAAGTCCCGGAACTGGCGGCAGTCAGCATGTGCGCGGCAGTCAGCACCCAGTCCGGTGCGATGAGCGTGGCACAGCCGGTATAACCCCAACTGTTGACAAATGTTCCAACCGGAGCGTATTCCGGGCTGGCGGCAAGGGCCAGATAACTGCTGTCCGGCTCATCATCCCGGATCGTGGCGCCCCAAATTGAGGCTGACGGAAAAAACATTGAAGCAAGGATTCCGAGCGCGACAAATGCGACTTTAGCCACTCTCACACTATCATTGCACCACAATAAGCCCAGCCCGTCAAGAGAATCCCGACGAGGGCGCCGTAAAAGCCGCAAAAATGGCCTGGCCACATTATTGCATTCCCATCCATCCGTGGTTGAAATTTCCTGCGTCTTGGCGGTTAAAATGAATTGAATCCGCCGGCTCAGGTTTCCGGTGGCAGGCGCAATGTCGTTTTTGCTTCAGCTCGGGGCCTCATCCGTTTCTGGCGGCACTGGTTCGGCTTCACCCAACAACGCGGTCGCTTCATTTGCGGGCAATCCTTCCACGGTTCGCAATTTTCGCTCAATGGCTCTGGTGCGGCTTGCGGCGGAGTCGATCACATTGCTGGCTTCTTGCAGTTTTTTATGAACCTTCTCGATGATGCCGCCGAATTTACCGAACTCCGTTTTGATGGCACCTAAAACTTCCCAGACTTCGCTGGAACGTTTTTCGATTGCCAGCGTGCGGAAACCCATCTGTAGACTGTTCAAGAGCGCACCCAAGACAGTCGGTCCGGTAACCGTAACGCGAAATTCACGTTGCAGCATGTCCAGCAAGCCGGGGCGGCGCAATACCTCGGCATACAAACCTTCCGTTGGCAGAAACAGGATTCCGAAATCGGTTGTATTCGGTGGATCAAGGTATTTGTCGCGGATGTCGCTGGCCTCGGCTTTGATTCGTGTCTCAAGTTGTTTCGTGGCTTGTTCAACTGCATCCGTATCCGCGCGTTCCGAAGCTTCCACCAGCCGTTCGTAATCCTCCTTGGGAAATTTAGCGTCAATCGGCAGCCAAACTGTCTTCCCATCTTTTGCGTCTCGTCCCGGTAGTTTGATCGCAAACTCGACCCGTTCTGCACTACCTTGCTTGGTGACAACGTTTTGTGCGTATTGTTCCGGCGTAAGGATTTGTTCCAACAGGTTTCCCAGTTGCATTTCGCCCCACGTTCCACGCATTTTTACGTTGGTGAGCACTTTTTTCAGATCGCCGACACCCGTGGCGAGGCTTTGCATCTCACCCAATCCTTTGTGAACTTGCTCTAGCCGTTCGCTGACCTGTTTAAACGACTCGCCCAGCCGTTTCTCAAGTGTGCCTTGAAGTTTTTCATCCACCGTCTTCCGCATCTCTTCCAGCTTTGCGGAGTTGTCCGTTTGAATTTGTGTGAGTTTCACTTCTACAGCCGTCCGCAATTCACCCAATTTTTTTTCATTGCTTTCGACCAATTTAGCCATCTGACTTGAAAAGGTCTCCAACTGACCATGCTGTGCCTTGCCAATTTCCCCGAGACTATTGACTATCGAATCACCTGCATTTTTGAGCGAGGCGCTCAACTCTTCTCGCAGCGCACGCGATTGGGTGGCGATCTCCTCGCGTTGGCGCGCAATTTCATCCTTTACTGCACGCTCCGTTCGTTCGTTGCCTTTTTCCAAAGCATTCAGTAACGGAGTAAAATCAGCAGCTTGGCTGCCACCGCGCGCGCGTCCAATCAGCCAGCCGACGACAAGTCCGGCGAGCGCAGCGATGGCAAGTTGGATTCCGGCAGCAATTTGCATAAAGTTTCAGTGTAGTTTGGCGAAGAGCGCCCGCTGATAATCAGGAATGAAAAAGCGTTTGCCTTTTTGGACAATTTTATGCCCTTCAGCGCGCAAACGTTTGGCGATGCTTTCAACGCCGCCGGGATATTTTGGATTCAGTTCGCCCCCGGTTTTGAGCGTGCGCCAGTAGGGTGTGATGCGTTTTGCACCTTCGGCTTCGGCCTCAGCGGCTGCGTGCGCGGCGATCCACGAAAAAATACCAGTGGTAATTGGACAGGCAAAATCCGCCTTGTGTTTTGCCGCCAGCACTGCACGAAGTTCGTTGATGGTGACCACACGGCCTTTGGGTATCTGCTTCATCAAGGTGTCCACTTCCAGCGGTGCGGGAATCACGAAAATACCCACGCCCCAGCGCTTGGTCATCTTGCCGCTGACTTTGCTGACTCGCGGCAACCCTTTGTTGTCCGCTAGTTTCTCACGCCACGTTTTTTTCATTTTCAATTTATGATTTCAAAGGTAGGGCGCGCTCTCCGAGCGCGCCGCGGCGCGATGGGGACATCGCGCCCTACCATTAAAAATGTGCGATGACTTCAATTTCCACGTTCGCACCTTTCGGCAGCGCGGCGACTTGAACGGTTGAGCGCGCCGGAAAATCGCTGGTGAAATGTTTCGAGTAAATTTCGTTCATGCTGGCAAAATCAGCGAGATTGGTCAGAAACACCGTGCTTTTGATGACATTGGTAAATGTCAATTTTTGGTCGTCGAGAATGGCTTTGACATTTTGAAGCACGCGTTCGGTTTGCGTCTTGATATCACCGGAAATCAGATTCCCGGTTGCGGGATCAATGGGAATTTGCCCGGCGCAAAAAAGCAAATCGCCAATCCGCACGGCATGGTTGTAAGGACCGACTGCGGCGGGTGATTTCGCAGGTTTGATGATGGTTTTCTTTGGCATGATCGTTGATTCGTTTGCAGCGCAAGGTCTATCGGCTTTGAAGCTGGAGGTCAAGGAAACCAGCCCTCCGGCTGCCACTATTTGTTTCTTGACGGTTTCGCAAAGTGAACCATCGTAACACCTGATTCCATTTGTCAGCGACGTTTTATGAAAACGAAAAGCGTCATCTTTTTCGTTCTGGTTGCGTTACTAATGTTGGACGCCGGTTATTGGTTGGGCCGGCACAGCGTCGCGTCAGCCAGTTCGCACAAAGTTTCGGCCAAGGCGGCGAACAAGCGTCCTTCGTCGCTGTCAGCGGCTAAAAATCCATCGGGCAGCCAGTCTGAAATTTTCAGGAAGGCCGGAACGAGCAACAAAACCTTGCTTGCTGAAATCGAGGTAAAAATTCTGGAGATGAAAAACGGCGATTGGCGCCGCGATTGGGAGTGGCACAGAATTCTTGATAACCTTGATCCCACCAACATCCCGCCGTTGCTGGCTTTTGTGGATGCAAATCTGCCGAAGTCCCCGCGAGTGGGTGTGCGCAGCGGATTGCTCTCGTCCTGGGCGGAGACCAATCCGCAGGCCGCCATGACCTACGCAAACGCGCTGGTCAGTCGGGACGAGCGTGAATCCGCCATCGGCACGGTGGCCGGCAGTTGGGCTGAAACAGAACCGAAAGCCGCTGTGGCGTGGGCGCAAAACATGCCGGACGGCCGCGCGAAACAAAACGTCCTGAACGACATGATTTCGCAGTGGGTGCAAACCGATCCGCAAGGCGCGATGCAGTATGCCAAAAGCCTGCAATCAGGCGGCGCGCAAAACAGTTTTTATACCAGCGCGGCCAGTTCCTGGGCGCAAAATGATCCGAAGGCGGCGATGACATGGCTGCAATCCATGCCCGAAGGCGCGGCAAAGAATGCTTTCATTTCGGGCTTGGTTTCCGGCATGGCGCAAAATTCGCCGCGCGATGCTGCGAAGTTTGTCGCTTCACTGCCTGCCGGTGACACGCAAAGCAGCGCTGCGATATCAGTGGTTTCGCAATGGTCGCAATCAGACCCGCAATCCGCGGCCAATTGGGCGGCTGCGTTTCCAGCAGGCAACACAAGGGATAATGCCTTTCAAAATATCATTTCCAGTTGGGCGAAAAGTGACCCGTTTGCCGCCGGTCAATGGTTGAATTCCCTGCCCGACGACAGTGCCAAACAAGGCGCGGTCCAGTCCTATGTCAATCAAATCGCCTTGCAATATCCCGACAGGGCCGCGCCGTGGGCGGAATCTTTGAGCGACCCCGTCCAGCGGAATTCCGCCATCCAAAATGTTGCGCGGCAATGGCTGCAGGTTGATCCGGCAGCTGCGCAAAAGTGGCTTTTGAACACTTCGTTGCCTGACGATCAGAAGCAAATGCTTTTGAATGGCGGCAAACAATAGATGACTGGCCGGTCAAAATCCCGGTCACAGATACATTTTCAAAATCGGTTCCAATTCCTTCTTCGTTTTCGTCGGCCAGAGTTTTTTGTCGGTCAGTATCGCATTTTTCAACACGGAGTGGCACGGCCAATCCGGCTTGGCGGGAATCTGCAAAATGGCGCGGGCGACGATTTGCCTGGCAATCTCCGCATTGCGATGAAGATTATGCAAAATCATTTCGAGCGTGACGTGTTCCCCGTCTTCCTTCCAGCAGTCATAATCCGTCACCATTGCCAGCGTGGCATAGGCAATTTCAGCTTCACGGGCGCATTTGGCTTCGCCGAGATTGGTCATGCCAATCACATCGTAACCGGCGTGGTGATTGGTCAATGACTCGGCTCGTGTGCTGAACGCAGGGCCTTCCATGCAAACGTAAGCGCCGCCATCATGGGCTTGAGCTTTGCAATCACGCGCGATTTTCAAAAGAATCCGGCGCAATTCCCCGCAAATCGGATGCGCGAACGCGACGTGCGCCACGATGCCGCGTCCAAAAAACGTGTGTTCAAAACCGCGCTTGGTACGGTCAAAAAACTGGTCAATGAGCACAATGTCGCACGGTTTGTATTTCTCCTGTAATGAACCGACTGCGCTGACGCTGATGATCCAGGCAACGCCGAGCTTTTTCATCGCCCAGATGTTGGCGCGATGATTCAGCTCGCCCGGCAAAATGCGGTGGCCGCGGCCATGTCGGGGCAGAAAAACCACATCGCGTCCGGCCAGCCTGCCTGTGAGCAAATCATCCGACGGTGGGCCGAAGGGTGTTTTGACTTTCACCCATTTCTGGTTCGTGAAACCTTCAATGTTGTAAAGTCCCGTGCCGCCGATGATTCCAATACGATGCTTCGACATGCGCAGCTTTATAGCATTGACGCGGCGAAAAGTCGCCAGTGTTTTTCTCGGCTGGCGTTTGAAGACGAATTTGCTAATCTGTGCTCATGGAAGCTTTTTATCGCATTTTGAAAACAGCAGTCGAGGGCGCGGCCTCGGACGTGCACCTGAAAAACGGCATGCCGGTTATTATTCGCATTAACGGCGAATTAATCGCGGTGGATTCGCCCTTCCCGACGGTGGAATGGATGGCAAAAATCGTCGAGGCCATCACGCCACCCCATTTGCGCAAGCGGTTGGAGGAAGAGCGTGAAATTGATTTTTCCTATTTTGTTTCGGGCGTCGGCCGGTTTCGCACCAATTTGTTTCAGCAGCGCGGCCAATGGTGTCTGGCGATGCGTTTCGTCAAAACGCACGTGCCAAGCTTTGAAGAACTTGGCTTGCTGGAGCAGATTAAAAAAGTCGCGGAATCGCCGCGGGGCATCGTGCTTCTGGCAGGGACGACCGGCTGCGGCAAGTCCACCACGCTCGCGGCGATGATTGAACACATCAACGACAATTTCAAAAAACACATCATCACACTCGAAGACCCGATTGAATATGTTTTTGAAGACAATCAATCAGTGATTGAACAGCGCGAGATCGGCCTCGACACGCTGTCCTTCCACAACGCGCTCGTCCACGTTCTGCGCCAGGACCCTGATGTCATCATGATCGGCGAGATGCGCGACGACATCAGTTTTTTCGCGGCCATGAGCGCGGCGGAGACGGGGCATCTCGTCTTGTCCACCCTGCACGTGACCAACGCGTCGCAATCCATCAATCGCATTCTTGATTTTTTCAAAGTTGATGAACGCGAACAAATTCGCCGGCAAATTGCAGGCACATTGCGGGCTGTGATTTGCCAGCGCATGGTAAACACGGTGGATGGGAAACTTACCCCGGCGCTGGAAATTATGCTTAACACACCGATGGTAAGAAAGCTTCTGGAAGAGAACCGCCTCGACAAATTGCCCGCCGCCATCGAAACCAGCACGGATGACGGAATGCTCACATTCAACCAATCATTGTTCAATCTGGTTAAAATAGGTCGTGTGACTGAGAAAGAGGCGTTGGCCAAAGCCACCAATCCACAGGCATTGGAGATGAATTTCAAGGGCATTTTCCTCGACGAAGGACACCGGATTATCGGCTGAACAAAGCTTGCGACGGATGACCCACAAAAAAGAAGTGTTGACTTAAATCCGACCAGGATTATCGTCCTTTGGTATGCGCGTTTCAAAGAAAACAGACTACGCACTGCGCGCTTTGTTTACTCTGGTGGATCATTATGGCGGAGCGCCGATTCCCATTCGCGAATTAGCCCGGCGGAATGATATTCCCAAGCGGTTTCTTGAGCAAATTATGCTTAACCTCAAAGCTCAAGGCTGGGTGAACAGCGTGGCGGGGATGCGCGGCGGATATGTCCTCTCCAAAAGCCCTGCCAAGATTACGATGGGTGAGGTGGTGCGTCATTTTGACGGCATTTTAGCCCCAATTGGATGTGTTTCAGTCACGGCCTACAAACGCTGTTCACAGGAACCAGTCTGCCGTTTTCGCCGCGTTTTCCTTGATGCACGAAATTACGTGACCGGTTTAATGGAACGGGCGACGCTGGCTGAAGTGGCGAAAGGTTCCCCAGTCTCAAAACAAGAGGTTTACGCCGTTTTTACTGGCGGAGACGGCATTTAGAAAAAATCAAAAAAAGCAGTTGACAGTCCCGGCTTGCGGTATAGAATGACGACATATTTAGTCGTTAATTGATAATAAAAATTAGATCAAGAAAGACTTAAAATGAGCGAGAATAAAATCGAATTTATTGAGGGTGCCGATAAAAAACCGGCTTGGCTGGACATTGTCCGCCAGCAGGTCGGTTCGCTGCGCTATGGTGTGGTGCAAGTGGTTGTCCATGATTCGCAGGTCACGCAGATTGACAAAACCGAGAGGATCCGGCTGGGAAACCTTCGCGCGGAAAACATTTAAGGCCGACCAGAGAGCTGGAGGCGTGAAAATAAAACAGAAAGAGCTGCTGACTGGATGACCGGAAGTTCGCTGGCGATTGAAATGAATAGCAAACATGAGAAACAACCAACATATCCGCAAAGGGAAGTACAATAAACGTCATCGAAGCCATTCCACTGTCTGGCTTGCCGCGCTTTTGGTCGCGGCGGGCTGGAGCACGAACGCTGATGAAACCCAAACCACCAACGCGCCGCCGGCAGCCAAGCCCGCCGAGAAAGGCGCGCCGCTGCCATTGCACCAGATCGAAGGCAACGGCGGCATCTTTGCCACGCTGTCGGCCTACATTGTCAATCCGCCGCGCAACGGCGAGCCAGTTGGCCGTCCGAGCATCGGCTTTGCCTACGTCAACATCGGCCACGAGCAAAATCTCGAGGCATTTACCGTCACTGAATCGCCGTTCAAGCGACTCGAACTCGGCTACGGCTGGGACCGCCTGGGCTTGGGCGATTTGCCACAGGCGCTCGGCGGCATCCCCACCGACGAAGTGCAATTGCACAACTTCAACGCGCGTTTCCAACTCGTCAAAGAAGGTGACTTTGATCAGAAATGGCTTCCAGCGCTGACGGCCGGCGTGCATTACAAGTATAACGACGGCTTTGACCAACTGAACCACGATGTGGGTGGCGCGCTGGTCAATGCCGGCATCAAATACCACGACGGCGTGGACTTTACGCTCTACGCCTCGAAACTGTTCACCCAATTGCCGCGGCCCGTGCTGCTCGAAGCCGGTGGGCGCGCCACCAAAGGTATCTGGGAAGGATTGGGCGGATTCAGCGACAGCTACAGCTACCTCTTCGAGGGCAATGTGGTGGTGTTCGTCACCGGCAATTTCGCGCTGGCGGCGGAATACAAGCAACAACCAAACAATTACCGCCCCATTGGCAGCCTCGTGCGCAAAGAAGGCGACTGGTGGACCCTTGATGCCGCTTATGTCGTCAACAAACACTTGACCTTGGCCGCCGGTTACGGCCATTTCGGCAACGTGCTGAATCACGAGGCCAATGGTGTCTGGGGCATTACAACCAAATGGGAATTTTAAAACCACTGCTAATTCAGGCTGGGGGACGGACAGCGGCGCGCCCTTTTGCGGCGCTGTCTTCCTCCTCATGCGCTGCTTGACGCCGCGTGTTTCAGTCTCCAGCCTAGAGCACAACTAACAAACAACATAGAAAACCATGAGCATACCGACAAAAAAACTCAGCACGCTGGCGCTCCACGCCGGCCAGGTCCCCGACCCAACCACCGGTTCAAGGGCCGTGCCGATTTACCAGACGACATCCTACGTCTTCAAAAGCACCGAACACGCGGCCAATCTTTTTGCCCTGAAAGAATTCGGGAACATCTACACGCGCCTGATGAACCCGACCACGGATGTTTTTGAGCAGCGGGTCGCGGCCATTGAAGGTGGCACCGGCGCGCTGGGTGTGGCGTCCGGCCAGTCGGCCATCACCTATTCGTTGCTCGCCATCACGCGGCTGGGCGACGAAATCGTTGCGGGCAACAATCTCTACGGCGGCACCTACCAGCTTTTCCACTACACGTTCCCGAAGCTGGGCCGCACGGTGAAGTTTGTGAACTCGCGCAACCCGGAGGCGTTTCGCAAAGCCATCACGTCGAAAACCCGCGCCATTTATGTCGAGACCATCGGCAACCCGAAGCTCGACGTGCCGGACTTCGAGGCCGTTGCAAAGATTGCGCACGAAGCGGGGATTCCGCTCGTGGTGGATAATACCGTTGGCATCGGACTGGTGCGGCCGTTTGATTACGGCGCGGACATCCTTGCCACCTCGGCCACGAAATACATCGGCGGCCATGGCACGTCCATCGGTGGTGTCATCGTGGACTCCGGCAAGTTCAAGTGGAACAACGGAAAGTTCCCCGAATTCACTGAGCCGGACCCCAGCTATCACGGTTTGGTTTATTGGGACGCCCTGAACAATGTGTCCGGTTTGGGCAACGTGGCCTTCATTCTCAAGGTGCGTGTCACCCTGCTGCGTGACATCGGCGCGGCGCTCAGTCCGTTCAATTCATTCCTTTTTTTGCAGGGTTTGGAAACACTGCCGTTGCGCCAGCAAAAACACTCGGCCAACGCCTTGGAGATCGCGCACTGGCTCAAGAAACATCCGCTCGTGGACTGGGTTGTCTATCCCGGCCTGCCGGACAATCCCGACCACAAGAACGCCGCGAAGTATTTGAAGAACGGCTTCGGAGGCCTCGTCGGATTCGGCATCAAAGGTGGTTTGGAAGCAGGTAAAAAGTTCATCAACTCGGTGAAACTGCTCTCACACCTCGCCAATATCGGCGACGCCAAGAGCCTCGTCATTCATCCAGCCTCGACCACGCATCAACAGTTGACGCCCGCGGAACAGGAGGAAACCGGCGTGACGGCGGATTACATTCGGCTCTCCATCGGTCTCGAAGACGTGGCCGACATCAAAGCTGACATTGACCAGGCGCTTCAAACGTCACAACGCTGATCATAATTATGTAGAGCGAAAGGCCGCTTATTTCCATCCTATAATCAAAACAAAAAGGAGGGTTGTATGAGCAAAATCTTGAAAGAAGTGCTGAACGCGAATTCCGCGTATGCCACGAACTTTGGCAGCAAGGGCAAACTGGCCATGCCCCCGGCGCGGCGATTTGCAATCCTGACATGCATGGACGCCCGGCTTGACCCGGCCAAGTTCGCCGGTCTGGCAGAAGGCGACGCCCACGTCATCCGCAATGCCGGCGGTCGGGCCAGTGATGACGCAATCCGGTCGCTGGTCATTTCCTACAAACTGCTCGGTACGCGGGAATGGTTCGTCATTCACCATACTGACTGCGGCATGGAAACTTTCACGGACGAAGTCATGCGTGGATTGCTCGCCAGCAGCCTGAAGCCGGCGACTGTGGATGCCTCCGGATGGCATGACTCAGGCCCCGGCCCCGGTTCCACAGAAGGAGATTATATCGACTGGTTGACCATTTCGGATAACGCCAAGAGCGTAGTGGCGGATGTGCGCCGAATTCGCAATCATCCCCTCGTGCCTGGCGACATCGCGATCCATGGCTACATCTATGACGTCAAGACCGGCAAACTAAAAGAAATCCCCAGCGATCAAGAATGACGCAGGATAATTTCAAGGTTAAACTGGGTCGGGTGCTGCAGACTTTGCAGCCCGCCGCGAAATAAAAGGGTGATGACAAAAACCAGATTGGAATATTTAGGTAAATGACGAGCACGCATCACAACATCTTGCAAGGCGACCTTCAGGATCAGAAGGTCACGGAGTATCGGTCGCCCTTGGGTGTGACGCGCACGGAAACAATCACGCTGCCGGGTGTGCAAACCCAGTCAGGCTTCACATTCGATCACGTGGACGTGTCCTATCAAACGCTGGGAACGTTGTCTCCAAAGCGTGATAATGCGATTCTGATTTGCCCCGCTCTGTCGGGTGACGCGCACGTGGCCGGCACGCATCCAGACACCGGACGTCCGGGCTGGTGGGATTATCATGTTGGCCCCGGCAAGGCGATTGACACCGGCAAGTTCTTTGTCATTTGCGCCAGTGTGTTGGGCGGTTGCGGCGGCACAACCGGCCCGGCCTCGTTGCGTCCCGATGCCGGCAAACCTTACGCCATGAGTTTTCCTCCCCTGACCATCCGGGACATCGTGGCTGTGCAGGCGAAGTTGCTCGACCGCCTGGGAATCCTGCAACTCTTCGCCGTGATCGGCGGTTCGATGGGCGGGATGCAGGCGTTGGTCTGGGCGGTGGAACATCCCGGGCGTGTGCGCGTCTGTGTTCCCATCGCTTCCTGCATTTCACACACTGCGATGCAAATCGCGTTCAACGAAATCGGCCGCCGTGCCATCCTCAGCGACCCGAACTGGAACGACGGCAATTATTCCGAAGGCCGGCGCCCCATTCACGGCCTGGCGGTGGCGCGAATGGTCGGACACGTCACCTATCTCAGCGAGTATGGCATGACCCACAAGTTCGGGCGCAAACGGCAGAAGTCCGGGGATTCGAGCAAAGACGAGGCGGCGTTATTCTCAGTGGAAAGCTATCTCCATCACCAGGGCCAGAGCTTCGTCAAACGGTTCGATCCGAATTCCTATCTTTATCTTACGAAAGCGGTTGACCAATTCGACCTTTTTGAGAACGGCCCGGCGGCGGAAGTGTTGCGCCGGGTGCGTGCGCACTTTCTTGTCATTTCATTTGCATCCGACTGGCTGTACCCGCCGTCGCAATCGCGCGAACTGGTTCGCCTGCTCAAGCGCGCCAATGTCGCGGTGACCTACATCAACCTGGAAACGCCTTACGGCCACGACTCGTTTCTGATCGAGAACCCCCCGTTCGCGAACATTGTCCGCCATTACCTCGAAAACGAATATCGCCAGCCGCAAAACTAAACCATGCACCCCGGCATTTACAAAACTGTGTTGGAATGGATTCCCGAAAAATCCCGCGTGTTGGACTTGGGAACCGGCGACGGCGCCTTTCTCGCCCGCTTGGTTCAAACCCGGCTGGTGACCGGCGAAGGCGTGGAAAAAGATCCTGCCCTTGTCGCGCGCTGCGTCGAACGCGGATTGATTGTGCATCAAAGTGACATCGCCGACGGTCTGGATCAGTATGGCGACAGCGCATTTGATTTTGTGCTGCTGCTCGGCACATTTCAGGAACTGATCTCGCCGGCGGAAATCATCCGCGAGGCGTTCCGCGTCGGGCGGGAGGTTGTCGTTTCCTATGCCAATTTCGCCCACGTCCGCGTCCGCGCGCAAATTTTGTTTCGGGGTCGCACCCCGATCACCCGCTCATTGCCGGCGCCATGGTATCGCACCCATAATCTGCACTTTCTGTCCCTTCTGGATTTTCAGGAGTTTTGCCGCGACCTCGGCGTCCGTGAAGCCAATCGCGCCTGCTTCAATGCGCGCGGCGCAGTCCATTTTCTGCCCAACTTCCGCGCGGAGGAGGCGGTGAGCCTGCTTCAGGCAGATTCAATTTCCAAACATTCCACCACAATGGAACACGGGAAGACAAAGAAAGAAACATACCAAATTTAAACCGCTGCATCATATGTCACGCATCTACAATAACATCACGGAAACCATCGGCAACACACCGCTCGTGCGGCTGAATCGCACGGCAAAAAAACACGGCGCGGTCGCCGATGTCTTGCTCAAGCTCGAATTCTTCAACCCGCTTTCGAGCGTCAAAGACCGCATCGGCGTGGCGATGATTGACGATGCGTTCAAGTCCGGAGCCATCAGCCAGAGCACCGTGCTTATTGAGCCGACCAGCGGCAACACCGGTATTGCGCTGGCATTCGTCGCCGCGGCGCGCGGATTGAAATTGGTCCTGACGATGCCCGAAACAATGAGTCTTGAACGCCGCAAACTGCTGAAAATTCTTGGTGCGAAACTCGTGCTTACCGAAGGCGCCAAAGGCATGAAGGGCGCAATTGCCAAAGCCGAGGAATTGCACAAACAGATTCCGAACAGCGTCGTTCTCCAGCAGTTTTCCAATCCATCGAACCCCGAGATTCATCGCCGCACAACCGCCGAGGAAATCTGGCGCGACACCGACGGCAAGGTGGACATTGTTGTCGCGGGCGTCGGCACCGGCGGCACCATCACCGGTGTGGCTGAGGTCATCAAAAAACGCAAGCCCGGTTTCAAGGCGATTGCTGTCGAGCCGGCGAAGTCGCCGGTGATTTCCGGCGGTCAGCCCGGCCCGCACAAATTGCAGGGACTCGGCGCGGGTTTCATTCCCGACAATCTCAATGTAAAAATCCTCGACGAAACCATCCGGGTGAACGAGGAGGATTCCGCCCCTATTTCCAAGGAGGTCAACCAGTCTGACGGCATTCCTGTTGGCATTTCGAGCGGCGCGGCAATTTGGGCGGCGTTGCAGGTCGCCAAACGCCCGGAAAACAAAGGCAAAATGATCGTTGTCATCGTGCCGTCGTCCACCGAGCGTTACCTTTCGACCTGGTTGTTCGCCGACGTCAACACGGATTCCGACGATATTTCCGGTTTGATTTCCGCCACTTCGTAGGAAATTTTAACAACGGCGCAGCGGAGAGCGAAGGCTGGGGTGGCCGACGGGATTTGAACCCGCAACAACAAGCTCCACAAGCTTGGACTCTACCGTTGAGCTACGACCACCAACCGATTACCAAATTAGTTTTTCAAGCGCGGCGCGTCAAGTTTGTGAATCATAATTTCGGCCATTAAAAGACTCGCCGTTTTCGCCGTTGCGTTTCATTTTGTTCGCGTGCATCTGGCTCATTTGCGGCTGCGGGATTTTCGCAATTACGCCCGGCTGGACGCGGATTTCGCGCCCGGCTTCCATCTCCTGCTTGGCGACAACGCGCAGGGCAAGACGAACATCCTTGAAGCGATTTATCTCATGGCCACGCTGCGCTCGTTCCGCGGCGTCGGCAGCGCGCAGATGATCCGCCACGAACAGCGCGGCTATTTTGTCGGCGGAAAAATCATCGGCCAGGGTGAACGCGAAATTAAAATATATTGGTCGGCACGCGAACGGAATCTGTCGCTCGACGGGCAGCCTGTTAAAAAACTCGCCGACTATTTCGGCGTGCTGCGCACGGTGGTTTTTTGCACGGAGGATTTGCAACTGATCAAGGGCGCGGGGCGCGCGCGCCGGCGGTTTCTCGATTTGCTGCTCGCGCAAACGAAACCCGATTATCTGCCGCTGCTCCAGCGTTACATGCGCGCCGTTCGCGCCCGCAACGCGCTGCTCAAACAACGTGCCGTGGACGAAGCCGCGCTCGACAGTTTTTCACAGGAACTCGTCAAGCTCGGCGACGAAATCATCCGCGCGCGCCGCGGACTGGTTCCCAAATTTTCCCCGCTGGCGCGGCTGGCGTATCGGCGCATTTCCAACGACGCGGAGGAATTGCGCATTGAATACCGGCCGGGCGTGAAAAAGGATTTCACCGTCGAACTCGCGCAATCGCGTTCGCGCGAACGGACGTATCGCTCCACGCTCATCGGCCCGCATCGCGACGATTTGCAACTGCTGCTCAACAACAAATCCGCCGCGCAGTTCGGCAGCGAGGGCCAAAAACGCACGCTGGCCATCGCGCTGAAAATGGCGCAGGCGGAATACCTCGCCGGCATCCACGGCAGCGCGCCAGTGCTGTTGATTGATGACGTGATTGGCGAGCTGGACGTGAAACGCCGCAGCGGTTTTCTGCCGTTGCTGGAGCAGGCGCGCAAGACGAGCGGGCAGGTTTTTATGACCGCCACCGGGGAAAACTGGCCGAGTGAACTGGGAAAAGATTTGCAACGGTGGGAAGTGAAGGCGGGAAACTTGAAAAGGTTTTAATCCGCAGATTACACGGATTTTCGCAGATAAAAAATGAGTTTCTAAAAAATCTGCGGCCATCTGCGTAATCTGCAGATGAAGTTTCCTGCTTTCCTGTTTTCCTCATTTCCCGCTATTCTTGGCCCATGCGAATTTTGTCAGGCATCCAGCCGAGCGGCGCGCTGCACGTCGGAAATTATTTCGGGATGATGAAGCCCGCGATCGAACTACAGGAGAAAGGCGAAGCCTTTTATTTCATCGCGAATTATCATTCGATGACCTCGCTGTTCGACCCGGTGGAACGGCGCAAGAACACGCTCGATGTGGCACTGGACTTTCTCGCCTGCGGCCTCGACCCGAAGAAAACCGTCTTCTTTAAACAATCCGACGTGCCGGAAGTCACCGAACTCACATGGCTGCTTTCCACCGTCACACCGATGGGATTGCTCGAACGCTGCACCAGTTACAAGGACAAGCTTGCGAAGGGCATCACACCCAATCACGGTCTCTTCGCCTATCCGGTGCTGATGGCGGCGGACATTTTGATTTACGATTCGAACATCGTTCCGGTTGGTCACGACCAGAAACAGCACGTCGAGGTCACACGCGACATCGCCATCAAGTTCAACGAGCAATACGGCCAGACGTTCGTGATTCCCGAACCGCAAATCCGCGACGAGGTCGCCGTCGTTCCCGGCACGGACGGCCAGAAGATGAGCAAGAGCTACAACAACACGATTGAAATTTTCGGCGACGAGAAAACGACGCGCAAAAAAATCATGAGCATCGTCATGGACAGCCGCACGCCGCAGGAACCCAAGCCCGACGCGGACAAAAACCTCGCCATTCAACTGCTCAAGCTCGTTGCGTCTGCGGAAGTTGCGAAAGATTTTGAAAATCGCCTGCGCGCCGGAGGTCTTGGTTACGGCGATTTGAAAAAGGCGCTGTTCGAGCGCCACTGGAATTATTTCGCCGAAGCGCGGAAGAAACGCGCGGAGCTGGCGGCGAACCTGGATTACGTGAACAAGGTGCTGGCGGATGGCGCGGCAAAAGCGCGTGCACTGGCGCAGCAGGTTTTGAAGCGGGCGCGGAAGGCCGGTGGGCTGGACCAGTAATGAAAGCATTCGTTTTCTGGCACATGAATTGCGGCACCCAATGCCGTGATCATGAAAAGGAATGCGTTAAAACTCTCCCAAGAAGTTTGGGGACGTGTCGAGGTGGCAGACCTCAGACATCCCATGCGGGTCCCCGTGCTTTGTTTGATGCAGCTTCAGCCGCGTGTGATGCGCATTTCCGTGTCGAAGGAACGGCTGCTCATCAAGATTGAAGACCAGAGCAACGAGGAAATTCCCCAACCGGTGAAAATCACCCACATTGGTTGAAATTGAGGCACGGTTTCGTACCCCAGGTTCATTTCGAGAACTCGATCCGCTCAAAACCCGCCTTGTGCAGGAATAAAGCCAGTTCCAGCCTCGCTCGTTTGTCCGCCTCATCCAAGATGCCGTCCGTCCGCGCGGCGCGGCGAATATCGTCCACGGCATTCTGTCGGGCGGTTTGCTCCAGGTTTTTATCGAACACGCGCAACAGGCCGGTCGTGTGATCAATCACCTGGCTTTGCTTGTCATCAAGGTAGGCGTCGGTGATTTGCGGGGGCGGCAGGCGCAGGGAAATTGTTTTGCCGGAAATTGTCACGTCATCAGGCTGAAGCCGTTTGAGGTCAACACCCGCCTTGACGATGCCATGCGCGAGCAGCAGCACGCGGTTTTCGCCATACCATTTGACGTCCTCAAGAATAACGACTTTTTCCAAAACGTATTTGACGGTGACCAGATCGGAAAGAGCCTGCACCTGCTCGACAACTGTTGCGGTGTTTTCCTCATGCAAACCCGCCCCCGCCTTCATCCAGCGTGTGACCGTGAAGCCGAGCCAGATGCCCGCGCCGAAAACCGCCAGCGTTGCCACTGTCCAAAAAATAATCTTCAACTGCTGCATAATGGCAAAGTAGCCCAACCACGAAAATTGCAAAGCAGGAACACAAATTTTAGCGTTTTTCCAGGTTGACCATTACGGCCATCGGGTTTGAAATTCACGCATGAAAGGATTGCGCCAGCATCCATTCCGTGTGACGGGACGGTTCTTTTGGTTTGCCGGCGAAGTTGTCCTCGCCACGTTTGATTTTTTGTTTCACTGCGCGTTCCGCTCAAAAAAGTCCGGGCTGGCTGGACGCGCCTTGTGGTTGCACCGGGCATCCCGCCGCATTTTGCGAATTTTCAAACTCGAACCACAAGTCACCGGACCGGTTCCATCGAGTGGTTTGCTCGTGTCCAATCATCTGAGTTACCTCGACGTATTGGTGCTTATGGCGATCATGCCCGCTATATTTGTAGCCAAATACGAAATCAGATACTGGCCGGTCATCGGCCAGCTCGCAATGCTGGCGGGAACGTTGTTCATTGATCGCGAACGGCGGTCTGACGTCCGGCAATTGACTGAAGAAATTCGAACTGTTCTTAACCAGGGCACGCTCGTGATTTTGTTTCCGGAGGGAACCAGCACGAATGGTCAGGGTGTTCTGCCTTTCAAATCGTCTTTGCTCGAACCGGCTGTGCGGCAAACCCATCCAATTACGGTTGGATGCATCGGGTATGCGCTGGATGATGGCGACGTGAGCGAGGACATTTGTTACTGGGGGAATGTGACATTTTTCCCGCACATGTTGAACCTCCTGAGCAAACGCGCGGTGCGGGCTTCTGTCCGATTCGCCCGATTCGAGCGCAGCAGAACCGACCGTAAAGAACTCGCGCAACAACTGCGCCTGGAAGTTTTGAAGTTAAAGGGAGGTTTCGTTAAAGAAAGTGGCGAAGAATCAAAAATCCCATCCGGGACCTTGAGTTGAGACGGCCGCAATTTTTAACGGGGCGGGAGCCAAAATTCAGCGGAGGTTTTGCAGTCAAAACCCATCTAACGGCTGGCTTGTGATTTTCTGCCAGTTGACGCCCTGCGCTCCGGCGTAAATGGCAAAGGTCTTTTCGTTCTGAATCAGCACGGCGCGCACTACGCTCGAATCATCCGCGCGGCCAAGCTCAAGAATGCCTTCCGGGATGATGCCCATTTTTTTATGCGCGTAGATCAGCGCGAACACCGCCTGCGCGACCGCGACATAGGTCAAATCTTTGTAAGCGCCTTCGACCGCGTCTTCAACGGCGTCGGCAAGAAATTCGAGTTGATCCACGAGATGTGGAAATTTCGGCGCGCGGATCTGGGTGAATTCGAGCTTCCACTGCGGGAGCTGGTGCAGGACCTTTTCCGCAATGGCCGGCGTGATGATCCCGGCGGCATTGTTCACAAATTTCGCAATTTCAGGCATGACGGCGCCAATCTAGGGAAAGTCCAGCGCCAGTGAAAGCAAAAATGTTATAACAAACGCGCTTCCATTCACTGCCGGATTCCTGCTAGGAATAAGCCCGTGCAAGATTTAATCGCCAAAGCCGAGACGCTGCTTGAAGCGCTGCCGTATATCCAAAAATTCGGCGGCGCGACGTTCGTCATCAAATATGGCGGCAGTTTCATGGATTCGCCCGACGCGAACGTCCGCAGCAGCGTCGCGCGCGACATCGTTTTCCTCGAAGCCGTCGAAATCAATCCCGTCGTCGTTCACGGTGGCGGCAAGGCCATCACGCGCGCGATGGAAAAGGCCGGGCTGAAGGCGAATTTCATCCAGGGCCAGCGCGTCACCGACGAAGCGACGGTAAAAATTGTGGACGACGTTTTATCGCGTGAAATCAATCCCCAAATCGTCGCCACCATCAATTCGCTCGGTGCCCAAGCGAAGGGTTTTGCCGGCACGGAGATTTTTAAGTGCCGGAAACTTTGGCTAGAAGACCCGGACAAGCCCGGTTCAAAAATTGACCCCGGTTTCGTCGGGGAAGTCACGAGCGTGAACACCAAACCGTTGCTCGATTGCATCAAGCGCGGTATCACGCCGATCATCAGCCCGACCGCGCGCGGCGAGGATGGCAGGATTTACAACTGCAACGCCGACGTGGCCGCCGCGCAAGCCGCCATCGCACTCAAGGCTCGCCGGCTCGTTTTTATGAGCGACGTGCCCGGTTTGTTGCGCGACGCGAACAAACCGGATTTGGTCATTCCACACCTTAAAACGAATGAAGTGGATGCGCTCAAAAAATCCGGCGTGATAGACAGGGGCATGATTCCGAAGGTGGATGGTGCCGTGGCGGCCATCCAATCCGGCGTCGAAAAAGTTTCTTTTGTGGATGGCCGCGTGCCGCACGCGGTATTGCTGGAAATTTTCACCGATAAGGGAGTGGGCACAGAAATTGTTATGTGAATTTTTTACTCCGCGTTTCCATGTCTCTGCGGTTAATATCTGCCGACAATGAAAGAAAATGTTCAGCCGCCCGTCGTCCAAAATCAATTTGAGACGATTCGCCAACTGTTCAGCAAGAACGTCGTGCCGAGCTACGGGCGCTTCGACCTCGCTTTCAGTCACGGCGCGGGCAGCTATCTGTTTGATGTCGCGGGCAAACGCTATCTCGACCTCGGCGCGGGCATTGCCGTTTGCTGCCTCGGCCACGCGCACCCGGCCATCACCGAGGCGCTCGTCGAGCAATCGCGCAAATTGATTCACGTCTCGAACTTGTATTTCACCGAACCGCAAGGCCAGCTCGCCGCCGAACTCGTCAAACGCATCGGCCCTGGAAAATGCTTTTTTGCCAACAGCGGCGCGGAGGCCAACGAAGGCTTGTTCAAGCTCGCGCGCAAGTTCGGTCACGACGAAGGCCGGTTTGAAATTCTGACGGCAACGAATTCCTTTCACGGCCGGACAATGGCCGGCATTGCCGCGACCGGTCAGGACAAGGTCAAAAAAGGGTTCGAGCCGATGACGCCGGGTTTTCGGCACATTCCATTCAACGACCTGGCCGCCGCACGCAACGCGATTTCGCCCGCGACCGTCGCCATCCTGATGGAAGGCGTGCAGGGCGAGGGTGGCGTCACGCCAGCCACGCCGGAATATCTGCTGGGTCTGCGCGCGTTATGCGACGAGAAAAAGCTTTTGCTGTTCATGGACGGCGTGCAGTGCGGGCATTACCGCACCGGACGGTTCCAAAGTTTTCAGCGGATTTTGGAAAACGTTCCCGGCGGCGAAAAATTTCTGCCTGACGGCATTTCAATGGCCAAATCGCTCGGCAGCGGGTTTCCCATCGGCGCGTTCTGGGTGCGCGCGCCGTATGCCGATTTGCTGGGACCAGGCACGCACGCCACGACGTTTGGCGGCACGCCGCTCGCCTGCGCCGTCGCGCTCAAAGTGCTCGAAGTCATCGAGCGCGACCGGCTCGACGATAATGCGCGCAAACTCGGCGAATGGTTGAAAAAAGAATTGGAACGACTCGCGAAAACTTATCCACAAACGGTCAAACGCGCGCGCGGTCTCGGCTTCATGCTGGGAATTGAATTGGTCGAAAAAGAGAAAATTCCGGCGTTCGCATCGAGTGACAAAACCGCAGCGGCGCAATTTGTGAATCGCCTGCATGAAATCGGTGTGCTCACGATTCCGGCCGGCACACAAATTGTGCGTTTGCTGCCGCCGCTGAATCTCAAGCCGCAGGAAGCCGGCGAAGGCGTTGCAAAAATCGAGGAAGTCATCAAATCGCTTGTGTGATTTGGCGCTGGAATCCCGTTTGCCAGCGGCTATAATCCACCTTTCCTCACAGGAAGAGTAAAAATGAAACATTTGTTATCATTGGAAAAATTGGCGGGGCCGGATATTGAAAAAATTCTGGCCGATGCCGCCGTGTTCAAACGCGAGCGTGGTCACCACAAAACCCAGCCGCTGGCCGGCCAGACCTGGGCAATGATGTTTTCCAAATCGTCCACGCGCACGCGGGTTTCATTTGAAGTCGGCATCCACGAACTCGGCGGGCGGCCGATGTTTCTCAACGCCAATGACATCCAGCTTGGCCGCGGCGAGCCGATCAAGGACACTGCGCGCGTGCTGGGCCGGATGATTCACGGCGCGGTGATTCGGACGTTCGCGCAAAGCGACATCGAGGAGTTCGCCGGATTTTCCGGCGTCCCGACCATCAACGCGCTGACCGACGACGAGCATCCGTGCCAGATTCTCGCGGACATTTTTTCGTTCGAAGAAAAGCGCGGACCGATTGCGGGCAAGGTCGTGACATTTGTCGGCGATGGCGCGTGCAACGTGGCGAACTCATGGATTTTTGCGGCGGCAAAACTGGGTTTTGAATTGCGAATTGCCGCGCCCAAAAAATTTCAACCGTCCGCTGCTTTATTGAAGCGGGCGGGTGGAAAAATCATTAGCACCGGGGATTTGCAAGCCGTTGCGAAAGGCGCGGATTTGCTTTACACCGACGTTTGGGTTTCGATGGGCAAGGAAGCCGAATCGAAGGAGCGCATCAAGATTCTGACGGGCTACCAGATCAATCAATCGCTGGTGAAGCTCGCCAAACCCGGCGCCCTGGTGATGCATTGCCTGCCCGCGTATCGGGGCAAGGAAATTGACGACGCGACGCTCGAAGCCAACGCGGACACGATTTTCGAGGAAGCTGAAAACCGGTTGCACGTGCAAAAGGCGATTTTGAACTGGGCAGTGAGTTAAACTGCCTGTTAAAAAAGCAGGAGACGACTTAAGGAGTCTCTAACTTGTCCTTCCGAAACCAAAGAAATTTGAGACTCGTCACCTCGTCTCCTGCAAAGAAAGAGATTTTCAGCGGCCTGCCGGAGCGTTCTTCATTCTCAGAGCGCGAGCGAGGTTGTTTTGCGCGTCGCCGTAATCGGGTTTCAGGCGGATGGCTTCCTGGAATTGGCTGATCGCCTCGTCGGTTTGACCTTTACTGCCGAGGGCGGTGCCGAGGTTGTTGTGGGCCTCGGCGTAATCAGGTTTCAAGCGGATGGCATCCTGGAATTGGCTGATCGCCTCGTCGGTTTGACCTTTACTGCCGAAGGCGATGCCGAGGTTGTAGTGGGCGTCGGCGTAATCCGGTTTCAGGAGGATGGCTTCCTGAAATTGGTTGATCGCCTCGCCGATCTGGCCTTTCCTGCCGAGGGCGGTGCCGAGGTTGTTGTGGGCGTCGGCGTAATCCGGTTTCAGGCGGATGGCTTCCCGGTATTGGTTGATTGCCTCGTCGGTCTGGCCTTGTCTGCCGAGGGCGATGCCGAGGTTGTAGTGGGCGTCGGCGTAATCCGGTTTCAGGCGGATGGCTTCCTGGAATTGGCTGATCGCCTCGTCAACCTGGCCTTTCCTGCCGAGGGCGTTGCCGAGGTTGTAGTGGGCGTCGGCGTAATCCGGTGTCAGGCGGATGGCTTTTTGGTATTGATTGATCGCCTCGTCGATCTGGCCTTTCTTTTGGAAGGCAGTGCCGAGGTTGTTGTAGGCCTCGGCGTAATCCGGTTTCAGGCGGATGGCTTCCTGGTATTGATTGATCGCCTCGTCAATCTGGCCTTTCCTGAAGAGGGCGCCGCCGAGGGCTTTGTGCGCGAGGTAATTGTTCTCCGTGACTGCAAGCGCATGGCGGAAAAGAGTTTCATTGTTCTTCCAATACCCGAGCTGTTGCCGCGTCAACCCGAGGCAGAGGACAATCGCCGCTGAACCCGCCACCGACAACGCCATCACCTGATACCGCCAACGTCGGGTCAGTTCGTACGCACCCCAGATTGCCATGATCAACACCCCAAGCGATGGTATGTAAGTGTACCGATCCGCCATCGACTGTTCCCCTACTTGCACCAACCCGATCACGGGCACCAGCGTCCCGACAAACCACAGCCAACCCATCAGTAAAAAGGGATATCGCCGCCGCTTCACAAAAAGAAACACCGAAATGCCGGCTGTCAACCCACCCGCCAGCAGCACCTGCTCCAGCAGCCAATACCCGGGGTGTGGATAGAAAACGGCCAGATCCGTCGGCCAGAACAGCTTCCCCAGATAACGGCAATACGAAACCAGGGCGTTCCCGCTGCGCGCGCCGAGTGGCAGGTTTTCAACCATCTTCATGGCGCCGCCGTGGTTCTGCACCACAAGGGTCACCACGCTCGCCACTGCCGCGAGGGCAAAGAACGGGATTTTTTCCTTCATCAATTGCCATGCATGACCGGGTTTGAAGCGCTCCAAGGGCCAGTAGTCCAGCAGCAACATGACGAACGGCCAGGTCACCAGCATCGGCTTGCTCATCAATCCGAGGGCGAAGAAGAACAAGGCAACAACATAGGCGTGAGGCGACTGCTTTCGCGCGTAGCGGACGTAAAAAATAAGCGCCAGAAGACCAAAGCAGGTGCTCAACACGTCCTTCCGCTCCGACACCCACGCCACCGATTCCACATGCAACGGGTGCAGCCCAAACAATGCCGCCACCAACACACTCCGCCAGATCGCTCCGGTCAGGTTGCGAAGCAAC
>Ga0187873_1000509_pt1 | contig 40135 bp, 28 predicted proteins | sample June2016WEW_16_1_2_FD_133012 | JGI IMG/M metagenome (GOLD analysis project Ga0187873, IMG submission 133012) | Peatland microbial communities from SPRUCE experiment site at the Marcell Experimental Forest, Minnesota, USA - June2016WEW_16_100 | ecosystem: Environmental > Terrestrial > Soil >...
CTACGCCTCCGCTTCGTCGGTCCAGACCACGGTCACCTTCTCACTGGCCACCCAGGCCACGCTGGTTGTTAACTCGACGAGCGCCACCTACCCCTACTCGCTCGTCCTCACCACCACGGGCGGCTCGGGTACCGGTGCGGTGAGCTACGCCGTCACGGCCGCCGGCTCGGCCGGCTGTTCGCTGACCGGTGGCGGCACGACGCTGAGCGCGACGAGCGCGGGAACTTGCACGGTCACGGCCACGAAGGCCGCGGATGCCAGCTACAACGCGGCCTCCTCGACGGCGACCACCATCACCTTCGCCCCTTTACCTCCTCCTCTTCTATCGCCTCCTCCCCCTCCATCGCGGGCGACCACCTGGGAGAACTGCTCCTCGTCAGGTCCGTTGGGGACTTGCAGCGCCACCAATGACGGCACGACGGCGAACGGGAGCGGTGAGGGAGCGATGACGGTGTCCCAGTACAGCAGCGACCCGGTCGGCAGCCCGACGTTCTCCGCCTCGGGCGAGTACTTCGACGTCGAGATCGCCTCGGGGAGCAGCTTCAGCAGCCTCACGATCACCGACTGCAACGTGAACGGCGGCACGAGCCTCGAGTGGTGGAGCCCACTGGCCGACGCGGGAGCGGGAGCCTGGGAGCCGGTGTCACCGACACCTGACTACAGCGCCGGTCCACCGGCGTGCGTGTCGGCGACCATCAGCTCCACCAGCAGCCCCACCCTGGCTCAGTTAACCGGCACGGTCTTTGCCGCGGCCTCGGTCACCCCCGTCAAGGCGACATCCAAGACCGCCCTCAAGCTGTCTGAGCGGAAGGTCACTTACGGACGTGAGCGGCACGAGCACCTGTCGGTCACCGTCTCGCCGCAGTTCTCGGGTTCGACGCCCACCGGGAAGGTCACGATCAAGGCCTCCACGAGAACGCTGTGTGTGATCAGGCTCTCGTCCGGCAAGGGAAAATGCACGCTCTCGGCCAAGAGGCTCAACGCGGGCACCTACCACCTCGTCGCCACCTACGGCGCCGGCACGAACTTCAAGGGCTCGACTTCGGCGAAAGAGACACTCACCGTCGTGAAATGACGGGCTGCTGCCTTGTCGCGGTACGGGCGGACACCGCGCGCTCGCCGACGAGGCATTGTGGCCAACTTGTGACCACAGCGGTGTTCTTGCCGGGTCACGGAACCGCTGACCAGGGATAACTCCGTGCCCGGAGCGGGATTCGAACCCGCACGCCCTTGCGGACAGCGGCTTTTGAGGCCGCCGCGTCTACCATTCCGCCATCCGGGCCCGACGGTCACCACCGCCGGGGGGCCTAGGTTACCGAGCGGAGGATCGTCGTTCCCCGACGCGCGATCCTGGCACGATGAAGATCCTCGCCATCGAGCTCCGCCGGCTCGAGCTCGAGCTCGTCGCGCCGCTCGTGACGGCGACCGGCGAGCATCGCCGCCGCCCGATCGTCCTCGTCCACGTCGAGACCGAGGAAGGTGGGGGAAACGGCGAGTGCGACGCGCTCCTGGAGCCGGGCTACACCGCCGAGCACGCCGACGGTGCCGAGACCGTACTCGCCGAACGCCTCATCCCGCTGCTCCTCGCCGGGGCAGGCGAGGTCGGCACGGCGGCAGAGGCGCTCGCCCGCCTCGCCCTCGTTCCGGGCAACCCGATGGCGAAGGCGGCACTCGAGATGGCACTGCTCGACGCCGGGCTGCGCGCCGAGGGCCGTTCGCTCGCCTCGATGCTCGGCGCCACCCGGCCGGCGATCCCGGCCGGTGCGACCGTCGGGATCGGTGACACCCCAGCGGTCGTCGCCGCGGCCCGCGCCGCCGCCGCGGTCGGCTACCGGCGGGTGAAGCTGAAGATCGCCCCCGGGCGCGACGTCGCCGCGCTCGGCGCCGTGCGGCGGGAGCTTTCGGACGTCGCCATCGTCGCCGACGCCAACGGCTCCTACGACCTCGGCCACGCCGACGACCGGGCTGCGCTCCGGGCCATCGACGCCCTCGGCCTCGCCGCTCTCGAGCAGCCGCTCGCGGCCGGCGACCTCGCCGGCTCGGCGCGGCTCGTCTCGGAGCTTGTGACCCCGGTCGTCCTCGACGAGTCGATCGACTCGATGGCGGCGCTCGAGGCGGCGCTCGCGGCCGGTGCCTGTAGCGGCGTGGCGGTGAAGCCCGCCCGTCTTGGGGGCGTCGCCGCCGCCGTGCGGGTCCACGACACCTGCGTCGCCGCCGGCGTGCACCTTTCGATCGGGGGGATGCTCGAGGCTGGGATCGCGCGTGCCGCGTCGATCGCCGTCGGCGCGCTTCGCGGCTTCGACCTGCCGGGCGATCTCGGGAGCTCCGACCGTTACTTCCGCCCCGACGTGACGGCGCCGCACGTGCTCGTCGCGGGGGAACTTCCCGTGCCGACGGGCCCCGGGCTCGGGGTCGTCCCCGACCCCGCCGTCGTCGAGGCCGCGACCGCGAGGTGCCGGGTCTTTCGGGCGTCGTAGACTGCCCGACATGCGACCGGGCCTCACCGATCGCCGCCAGCGCACCGAGCGGCGGTTGTTCGACGTCTCGGCGCGGCTCGAGCGCGCCCGCGCCGAGCTCGAGGTGATCGAGGCGCAGCTCGACGAGCTCGCCGAGCAGGCCGACGCGGCGAAGGTGCGTGCCGTCGTCGCCGAGACGCCGCTCGCCCAGCAGGTGTGGACCGAGGCGAAGCGGCGCGCCGACCAGATGGCGCACTCCCGCGACGCGGCGCGCGAGGCCGTCACCGAGCTCGAGCACACCCAGGATGAGCTGATCGGCGAACTCCTCGTCTAGCGTCCGGTCCGAGGTCGCGCCGGACCGGAACGCGAGCCTGGCGGGGCGGTTGCCGTGGATTTCGGGCACAACGAGGAACGGGGGCGACAAGTGGGCAGGACCGTAGTGATCGCCGAGGATGAGGCTGTCGTGCGGCTCGACCTGTGCGAGATCCTTGCCGAGGAGGGCTTCGAGGTCGTCGGCTCGACGGGACGCGGCGACGAGGCTGTCGAGCTCGTGCGCAAGTTGCACCCCGACCTCGTCATCCTGGACATCAAGATGCCTGGCATGGACGGGCTCCAGGCCGCCGCCGCCATCCACTCGTCGGTCCGAACCGCCGTGGTCATCCTCACCGCTTTTAGCGAGCGGAACTTCATCGAGCGGGCCCGTGACGCCGGGGCACAGGCCTACCTCGTCAAGCCCTTCCAGCGCGAGGAGCTCCTACCGGCGATCGAGGTCGCCCTCGGCCGCTTCGCCGAGGCCCAGGCGCTCGAGGTCGAGTTCGCGGCCCTGAGCGACGACGAGATCGGCCGGGCCCAGCGCCGGGAGACGCGCCTCGCCGTCGACCGCGCCAAGGGCCTCCTGATGGACGACCACAACATGACCGAGCCCGAGGCGTTCGCCTTCATCGAGAAGGCGGCGGGAGAACGCGGCCAGACGATCCACGGGACCGCCCAGGCGGTCGCCGACGGGTCGCTCACGCCTTGAGCCGGCCGCGTCGATCGATACCGCGCGCCGGTTGTCTAGCCCGATGCTGATCCTCGCGGTGGGCGTCCACGCGCGACACGGCGGGTTCTTCCTGCTCGGACTGCTCGTCCTCGTCGTCCTCGGTCTCCTCGCCTTCCGGTTGAGCACGCGGGGAAAGGCGAGGAGCCGTTCCGGAGGCACCGGCTCGTCATGGGGATACCCGCCCGCGCCGGTGGCACCGCCCGTCCCGCGCGCCGGCGAACCGACGCCGGAGGCGGGGCCCGCCGAGGTTCCTCGGTCTCCCGCCGCGATCCGGAGTGACGACCCCGGTGTGACCGAACCTGCCGTCGCGGCCGGGGAGGCCGCGTTCGGGGCGGATGCGGACCGTGTCGCGGCGACGGCGCGTCCCGGGGCATGGAGAGCGGTCCCCGATGACGGCTGGGCCGTCGAGACCCACGGGCTCACGAAACGCTTCGGCTCCAACGTCGCCGTCGACGACGTGGAACTCTTCGTCCCGCGGGGTTGCGCCTTCGGCTACCTCGGGCCGAACGGGGCGGGCAAGACGACGCTGATCCGGACGCTGCTGGGGCTGACGAAGGCGGACGGGGGCACGATGTCGCTCCTGGGGATCCCCGTGCCGCGGGAGCGCAGCCGGGCGCTCGCGCGCGTCGGTGCCATTGTCGACGAGCCCCGCTTCCACGACCACCTGACCGGACGGGAGAACCTGGCGTTGCTCGCGGCGGCGCGTGGCGCGGGTGCCGGGGCCCGGATCGACTCCGGGTTCGAGCGGGTCGGACTCACCGAGCGGGCCGACGACAAGGTGGCTTCCTACTCGATGGGCATGCGCCAACGCCTGGGCGTGGCGGCGTGCCTGCTCGGCGACCCCGAGCTCCTCATCCTCGACGAGCCGATGAACGGGCTCGATCCCGCCGGCATGCAGGGCATGCGGACGATGGTGAAGAACCTGGTCGGCGAGGGACGGACGGTGGTGCTGTCGTCGCACCTCCTCGACGAGGTCGAGCGCACCTGTGACGCCGTCGCAATCGTCGACCGCGGCCGCGTGATCCGGCAGGGCCCGATCGACGAGCTGCTGCACGGCACGGCCAACCGGGTCGTGCAGATGGACTGCGGTGACGCCGGGTCGGCGGTCCGCCTTCTCACCGCGGCCGGCCTCGCCGCTGGCACGTCTGTCGACGGGAGGATGCTGACGGTGACCTTGCAGTCGGGCGCCAATCGCGAAACCGTGGCGGAGGTCAACCGGCGGCTCGTCGAGGGCGGGATCGCGGTCTACCGCCTCCAGGAGGTGCGCACGTCTCTCGAGGACTGGTTCCTCGCCGTGACGAGCCGGTTCGGGGAGCGGCCGTGACCGGTCCGGGCGACGCCGCGTCCGTCCTCCCCTCGCCGCCACCGCCGGGCGCCGCCCGCCGCCGTCCGCGACGGGCGGGGGGCGGTTCCTCGCGTGGTGCCGGATCGTGGATCCCAACCTGGGACCTGATCGCGACCAAACAGCTTGAGCTGCGTAAGCGGCGGGGCCTCATGATCACCGTGCTCGTGCTCACCGTGGGCCTGCCGGTGGTCGTCCTCGGGCTGCGGCTGGCCTTCCACGCCTTCGATCCGAGAAGCTACGGCCCGGCCGGGAGCCCGAGCGTCTTCGTGGCGCTTTGTAATCCGATGGCCGAATTCGGGTTCATCATCGCCGCGACGCTCGGGGCTTCGGCGGGGACGACCGATCTCGTGGCCGGCGTCTTCCGCCACCTTGTCATCACCGGGCGCTCGCGACTTTCCCTCTATTTCGCGCGGATCCCGGCGGGGCTGTCGATCGTGCTGCCGCTCGTCGCCGTGGCGTTCACGATGCTGTGCCTGGTGACCGCCTACGAGGGCACCCCGCAGGCGACGACGGTCAACTACGACGGCATCACCGTCCCGCTCGGTCTCAACGAGGCGCACCTGAGGAGCTTGCTCTTGAAGTACCCGAAGGAGGCGGACATGGCCTTCGGCTTCGGACCGCCCTCCAGCGCCGCCGGTGTGAGGATCATCCACGAGCACATCGGCGCGATCTACAGCGCCTACGAGAGCGTCGAACCCGCCGCGACCAACCCGGCGGACAACGAGATGGTCAAGATAGGCCTGTGGATCGAGCTCGAGGTGGCGATCGGGTACCTGGTCGGGCTGGGACTCGGATCGCTCACGGGGCAACGCACGCTCTCGACGATCCTCATGATCGTGCTCGAGATCATCGTGACCCCCCTCCTCGCCAGTGTCGCCATCCCGTATTTCCTCGACGGCCAGCGACTGGTCGTGGGCGTGGCGATGGACCAGCTCCGGCCCGCCGGTCTCGCCGGCTTCGCCGGGGGGCGGGGCAAGGTGGCCTTCGGTGGCCGCGCGGTGCTGGGGATACCGCCCATGCCGACATGGGCCATGATCGCCGTGATCGTGGGCTGGATCGTCGGTTGGACGGTCATCGGCGCCTGGCGGATGGCGACGAGAGACGCCTGACCGGTGGTCGTGGGCACGCCGTAGAGACGAGAAGAGGTCGCTGTCGGATGCAGCGACGCCTGGCTCGGGAACTCCGGTCAGGACATCCTCGTGTCGCCAGGAGAGATCTGCCTCCAGCTCGCGCCGCCGTCAGTCGCGCGCCAGAAACCGCCTCCCAACGCCGCGGTCCTGGCGAGACGCGCGTCGAGGAGGTCGAGAGTGCCGCTGGCGCCGTCGATGATGTTCTCCATCGCGGAACGGCTCACGTGCTACGTCATCCCGCCGTTGGCACGTCGCGTCAGGCCCCGGTGACGACGAGGGCAACGGCGCTCGTTGGGGAGAGCCCGACGAGCATCTTGACCAGGGCCGCCGACGCCGTGGTCCTCGTGGCGCCCTCCCAAGGGAAGTTCACGCATCTCGCTGCTGCCGGACGGGCCGAACCCCCATTGAACGACCGGTAGATCGCGTCGCGCTGGAACTGCTGAGCGGCATCGCCGAAACACGCGAGCCACACCTTGTTCGGCGGGCCCCGACGTGACTAGACAGTTCGCTGGCGCTCCGGCCCTCTCCCGCATGACGGGGAGTACTTGGCAGGACCAGCAGGGATCGTGCGCCGCGCGGCCCTGATTGCGCTGTGAGATGGGAGTGATGCGGCGCAGCGCGCGGCGGGCACGTGGAGCACGCACACCAGCACGATCACAGGGCGAGCCGGCCGCACGGGGGATTGCCACGCCTCGCGGACAACCGGAGTGCCGCGAGGGGGATCAATCTCGCGTGTCTGGAATAGGCGAGGTGATGGCTTCCCGACGCACCGTCGGGCGGGAGGATCGACGCGGCCCCGCACGATTCGGGCCGTAGTCGGAAACCATCAGCGCTCGGACTGCTCAGCCGGAGCCCTCCGGAGCGCACCCTCCTGCTGCGGCCGGGCCGTTCTCAGGACCGGTCGCCGAGAACCTGCCTCAGGTCGGCCCGCGCCCGCCCAATCTGTTTGCGCACCGTCGATTCGGCGATTCCCAGCGCCTTGGCGGCGTCCTTCGTGGGCAGCCCGACGACGAGACAGAGCACGGCGCAACGGCGCTGGGCCGCCGGCATCGCTTCCAGCCCGCGCTCGATCCCGACCGCCAGCGTCACCTCGTCGGCGACGTCCGGCGATGCCGGATCCTCGCCGAGGGGGGGTTCCCGCCGGCGAGCCCGCCAGACGAGCCGGAAGGCGACGCGGTAGACGTAGCCGGCGGGGTTCGTGCCGCGTCGGACCCGACGCCAGTGCCCGAGCGCGCGGGCGAACGCCTCCTGGGCGACATCCTCCGCCCGGTCGGGGCTCGCCCCGCCGAGCTCGAGGGCGCGCACGAGGCGCGGGTAATGCGCCTTGTAGACGGCGACGAAGCTGTCGTCCACGGGGCCCATTACGGGCTGCTCGGGTATCTGCTCGTCCGCCACTTCCGGAGCGTCGCGCCCTTCGGCGCCAGCAGGCGTCGCGACGTCCACGGCCAACAGATGAGCACAGTTCGCGCTCATCTGCTAGGCGATGGGACGGTTCACTTCGCGGTGGGAGGCACGCTGACCCGGCTGGACGACGATTTCGCCACGGCGGTGAAAGGCAGCAAGCACCGGTCCGGCTCTGCGATCGCGTCGTCGCTCGAGACGGTCGCGTTGCCGACGTCGTTGCCGGAGCTGTCGAGCGCCGTGATGCTGGCGGGTAGGGGTGCGCCGCCGTCGTTGGCGAGAACCGCCCAGCCGCCCTGCACCGTCATCTGATCCGACGATCCGTCGGCGAAGCCCGCCTGAACGCTGCCCACGTCGGAAGCGACGTGGACGGCCACCACTGCGATGGGCGACGACGTGCCGACCCCGACGACGGAGCTGTCGATGAGCTCGAATGCCCCGGGAGACGTCGCCGCCGCGGTGTCGGGCGCCGTCACAGTGATCTGGCCGCTCGACCACGGGTTCGACACGTCGAGGACCAGCACCTGGGTGGTCCCGCAGAGCGTCAGTGTCGGGACGACCGTCGTCACGTGGTTGGGCCCGGTTGCGCCGCTCGCCCCGGTCGTCCCACTCGGGCCGGTCACGCTGCTCGGGCCGGTCACGCCGCTCGCCCCGGACGTCCCGCTCGGGCCGGTCGTCCCACTCGGGCCGGTCACGCCGCTCGCCCCGGTTGCCGTCGGGTTCGGTGAGTTGAGGATCGCGGGTGGGCTGATCATCGCCTTGGGATGGATCAGCGGCTCCACCCGCAGGGCAGTCGACTGCACCGTGAAGGCCCGGATGGTGATGTCGCCGACCGTCCGGACGAAGAGCGGCTCCAGCGCGCTGCTGGGGTAGGGCAGCGTTGTGCCGCAGCTGTAACGGGTGCACAGGTCCGCCGGCACTTCCGCTGCTCTCTCCATCGGGGATCTTGCGCTGGCGTTGGCCGGGCTCGATCCGTTGGACCACTTGAGGCCCGTCGGCGCGAGGCCGAATGCATGCGCCTGCGCGGCCCACGCGCCCCCTCCGACGACTCCGGCGATCTGACCCATCGCCGCCAGGTTGGAGGTCGACGATCCCCCGGTCGTCGTGCGCGCAATCCCGGCGATGCCAGCCGTGGCGAGGGCGACGACCATCGCCGTCGCGGTGAAGACCCTCAGCTGCCGTTCCCGCCGGCGGTGCGAGCGGGCGACGATCGAGCGCAGCGTCGAATCCGACGCCGGGGCGCCGGACCCGTCGAGAAGGTGGGAGAACTCTCCGTCTTCGGGTGTCATGTGAGGTGCTCCTGTGCTGGTAGTCGAGGTGAGTCCGGTCCGGGGGCTTGCCGTTCCCCTGGTCGGAGATCCTCCATTCACTAACTACAAAGCCGCGACAGCCCCCGATCGCGTACAGGGACCGGCGAGTACCTTGTCCGGGACACGGCGCGCCCACCCGGCGGGCGGGTCGGCACGGGCCGGACGGGTCCCCAGGTGGACGCCGCGCGGCCCGACGGCGGGGCTTCCGGTCTCAGGGGATCGTGACGAAGAGCTGGCGGCCGAGAGCGGGCCCGAGGGCTACGGTGCGCGGCGTCGCCCCGGCCTCCTCGAGCTCGAGGGTCAGCGTGCCGTCGGGCGCCCGACTGCGGATCCGGGCGCGCCGCCCGGGGACGAGGCCGTGGTCGCTCAGGTAGACGAGGGCGTCGCGGTCGAACTCGACGAGCTCGGTGATCCGGGCGAGCGTGACGGGTATGCCCTCGGCGATCTCGGTGAGCGGCTGCTGAGGGGCCGGATCGCGCGTCGCCCCAGGGATCGGGTTGCCGTGCGGGCAGGTCGCCGGGTCGTGGAGCAGGACGACGAAGCGGGCCTCGACCTCGTCGGAGATGACGTGCTCCCAGCGGCCGGCCTCCAGGTGCGCCTCGTACCAGGGGAGGCCCACGACGTCGACGAGGAACCGCTCGGCGAGGCGGTGCTTGCGGACGACGCTCTCCGCCCGGGCGCGGCCCTTCTCGGTGAACTCGAGGCCGCGTCCCGCGCGGGTCAAGTAGCCCTCTTCGGAGAGGCGGCGGATCATTTCGGAGACAGCCTGAGGCGTGTGGCCGAGCCGCTCGACGAGCCGGGCCTGGATGACGGGGACGTGCTCCTCCTCCAGGGCATAGATCGTCTCGAGGTACTCCTCGAGCGGAGGGTGGAAGCCTTCGGGCACGCCGATCGATCGTACCGGCCGCCGACCTGGGACGTTGTCCGCGATGACCGCGGCGATCCCCCGACCCGCCGCCTACCATCGACGTGTGGCGACCTATCTGCTGCTCGACGGGCACAGCCTCGCCTATCGGGCCTGGTTCGCCCTCCAGGACGCCGGGATGCAGACGTCGTCGGGCCAGGAGACCCAGGCCGTCTACGGCTTCGTGGCGATGATGACGAAGATGCTCGCCGACTTCCATCCCGACGGGATGGCTGTCGCCTTCGACCGGCACGAGCCGACGTTCCGCGACGCCCTCGTCGCCGACTACAAGGCGGGCCGCCCACCCACCCCGGAGCCCCTCATCCAGCAGGTCGAGCTGATCCGGCAGTTTGTCACCGCCATGGGTGTCCCGGCCGTTGACGCTGTCGGCTACGAGGCCGACGACATCCTCGCGACGCTGGCGACCCGGCTACGGGACGCCCGACACGACGTGGTCATCGTGACGGGGGACCGCGACTCGTTCCAGCTTGTCGAGGACCCGCACGTGCGCGTCCTCTACAACCGGCGCGGCATGTCCGACTACGTCCTCTACGACGAGGCGGGCATCGTCGAGCGGACCGGCGTCGCGCCGGCCGACTACCCCCTGCTGGCCTCGTTGCGCGGCGACCCGTCGGACAACCTGCCGGGCGTGCCGGGCGTCGGCGAGAAGACGGCGGCGAAGCTCGTCACGACCTACCACGATCTCGACGGCCTCTACGCCCACCTCGCCGAGTGCACGCCGAAGCTGCGCGAGTCGCTCGCCGCCAACGAGGCTCAGGTGCGCTCGAACCTGCAGATGACGCCGCTCGTGCGCGACGTGCCCCTCGCCGTCGCGCTTGCCGACCTGGAGCTGCGGGCGCCGGACCGGGAGGGCCTCGAGCGGCTCTTCAACTTCCTGGAGATGCGCACGCCTCGCGACCGGCTCTTTTCCGTCCTCGACGCCGCGGGGTTCGACACCGCGCCGGCGGAGGCCGAATCCAGCCCCGTGCTGGCGCGCATCGTCACCTCGCCGGCCACCGCCGTCACCGCCGCGGCGGCGCTCGCCGCCCTCGACGAAGGGGCGCGGACAGAGGGGTGGATCGGGCTGGAGGCGACCTGGGCAGGCGATCCCGGTCGCTCGGCGATCGAGACGCTGGCATTCGCACCGCCCGGCGACGGCGACCTCGTCGTCGTGCCGGGCGCGCTGGTCTCGTCGGAAGAGCTCACCGCGCCGCTCCTGGCGGTCCTGGGTTCTCCGCCGGGCGAGCCGCCGCGACGCCGGCTCGTCGGGCACCGGGTGAAGGAGCTGATGCGGGTGCTGCTCCCCCGGGGCGTCGACACGACGGCGCTCGAGGTCGACACGGCCGTCGTCGCCTACGTGCTCGACCCCGCCGACGGAGCCGCGACCCTCGACGAGCTCGCCTCCCGCCGGGGGATGGCCGGGGCGCCGGCCCCGGAGGCGGGGCAGCTCGGCTTTGACCTCGGCGCGGAAGAGTCGTCGGGGACGGGGCTCGTCGAGGCGACGGCGCGGCGGGCCGAGCTGGTCGCGCGCCTCGGGTCCCGGTTGCTCGCCGAGCTCGACGGGATAGAGGGGCGGGCGCTCTATGAGGAGATCGAGCTGCCGCTCATCCGGGTGCTCGCCCGGATGGAGGTGGCCGGGATCGCGGTCGACGTCGAGCGGTTGCGCCAGATCAACGTCGAGCTCACCGACGAGGCGGCTGGCCTCGAGGCGGAGCTCCACCGCCTTGCCGGCGAGGAGTTCAACGTCAACTCCTCGACCCAGCTGCGAACAATCCTCTACGACAGGCTGAAGCTCACCCCGCAGCGCAAGACGAAGACCGGCTACTCGACCGACGCCGCGACGCTGGAGAAGCTGCGCGACGCCCACCCGATCGTCGCGACCCTGCTCCGCTACCGGGAGGTCGAGAAGCTCCGTTCCACCTATGGCGAGGGCCTGCTCGCCGAGGTCGCCCCCGACGGGCGGATCCACGCCTCGTTCAACCAGACCGTGGCGAGAACCGGGCGGCTCTCGTCGGACCGGCCGAACCTCCACAACATCCCGGTCCGCACCGAGGACGGCAGGCGCATCCGCGAGGCCTTTGTGCCGGCTCGTGGCACCGAGTTCCTGATCGCCGACTACAACCAGATCGAGCTGCGGGTGATCGCCCATCTGACGGGCGACCCCGGCCTCGTCGAGGAATTCGCCTCGGGCCACGACATCCACGCCGCGACGGCGTCCCGCATCTACAGCGTGGAACCGGATGCCGTGACGACCGCCCAGCGGTCGAAGGCGAAGATGGTCTCCTACGGCCTCGCCTACGGCATGGAGGCCTACGGGCTGGCCCAGCGGCTCGGCGTCGGGCTCGACGAGGCCTCCGAGATCCTCAACTCCTACTTTGTCGCCTTTCCGGCGGTGCGGGCCTACATGGAGGGCTCCGTCGCCGAGGCCCGCAAGCGGGGTTACACGGCGACCGAGCTGGGCCGGCGCCGCTACATCCCCGAGCTCACCTCGGACAACCACCGGGTCCGCCAGGCGGCGGAGCGTCAGGCGATGAACGCGGGTATCCAGGGGCTCGCTGCCGACATCTTCAAGCTCGCCCTCGTCCGGCTCGACGCCGCCCTCGAGGACGGCGGCTTCGAATCGCGAATCGTCCTCCAGGTCCACGACGAGGTGCTCGTCGAGGTGCCCGCCAGAGAGCACGACGCCGTCGAGGCACTGGTCGAGGAGTCGATGAAGCACGCCTATCCGTTGCGGGTGCCGCTGGAAGTGCACCTGTCCTGGGGGAGAACCTGGGCCGCAGCGAAATGATCTCGACACCGATGTGTAACATTGCGAGGCAACGTCACCCGATCGTTCCTCGTCGGGGACACGACCGGTGCCGCGCCGCTGCGGCGTGGCGGCCGACCATCCCACCCACAAATCCCGCCGCCGCCACTCGCGTGCCGTGCGGCCCCGGCGGCCCGACAACCTAAAGGCCACCTACCGATGTCCGAAACCCTTCCCGACGAGCCCAACGAGCCGACCCCGGTCGATGAGGCCGTCACGACCGGCGAGCCCGCCGAAGCTGCGGAGCCCGCTCCGGTCGCCAAACCAAAGCCGGCCGCATCCGAGGACTACACCTTCAACAAGATCACCGAGGACGACCTCGGGACGCTGTCGTTCGACGACGCCGTCGACCAGACGATGGTCGCCTTCGACGAGGGTGACATCGTGAAGGGCACGATCGTGAAGGTCGACAACGACGAAGTGCTCCTCGACATCGGGTACAAGTCCGAGGGCGTCATCCCGGTGCGCGAGCTGTCGATCCGCCACGACGTCGACGCCCACGAGATCGTGGCCGTCGGTGACGAGGTCGAGGCGCTCGTCCTCCAGAAGGAGGACAAGGAGGGCCGGCTGGTCCTGTCGAAAAAGCGCGCTCAGTACGAGCGCGCCTGGGGCGACATCGAGCGGATAAAGGACTCCGGTGGCGTCGTCGAGGGGCCGGTGATCGAGGTCGTGAAGGGCGGGCTGATCCTCGACATCGGGCTACGGGGGTTCCTGCCCGCCTCGCTCGTGGAGTTGCGGCGAGTGCGCGACCTCCAGCCGTACATCGGCAAGGTCATCGAGGCCAAGATCATCGAGCTCGACAAGAACCGCAACAACGTCGTGCTCAGCCGGCGCGCCTGGCTCGAGGAGACCCAGAAGGAGCAGCGCGGCGAGTTCCTCGTGAACCTGAAGCCCGGCGAGATCCGCAAGGGCGTCGTCTCCTCGGTCGTCAACTTCGGCGCTTTCGTTGACCTCGGGGGAATGGACGGGCTGATCCACGTCTCCGAGCTCTCGTGGAAGCACGTCGACCACCCCTCCTCGGTCGTCCAGGTCGGCGACGAGGTGACGGTTCAGGTGCTCGACGTCGACCTCGACAAGGAGCGGATCTCGCTCTCGCTGAAAGCGACCCAGTCCGACCCCTGGCAGGAGTTCGCGAGCGCCCACCACGTCGGTGAGCTCGTCTACGGCCGGATCACCAAGCTCGTGCCCTTCGGGGCCTTCGTCCAGGTGGGCGACGGCATCGAGGGCCTGGTCCACATCTCGGAGATGGCGGCCCACCACGTCGACCTGCCCGAGCAGGTCGTCACCTCCGGCGAGGAGCTGTGGGTGAAGATCATCGACGTCGACCTGCAGCGCCGCCGGATCAGCCTGTCGATCAAGCAGGCGGCCGAGGGCGGTGAAGTCGCCGAGGAGTACCGCGAGGCCTTCGGCGAGCACGCCTACGACGCCGAGGGCAACTACATCGGCGCTTTCGAGTACACGCCCGCCCCCTTCACCCCGGAGACCGAGGCGCAGGCCGCCTGGGCCGAGGAGTTCGCGGCCGACGGCGCAGCCGGGGACGCGTCCGACGAGGCTTCCGGGGCGGAGGCGACCGCGGAGCCCGAGGTCGCCCCCGCAGCTGAGCCGGAGGCAGCGGCCGTCGACGCGGTCGTCGACGCGCCCGCCGACGCCGACGCCGACGCCGACGAGTCCTGAGACTGTCGTCGACGCGTCGCGCGGCGATGACAACGGCCTGATCGGTCCCGGGTCGATTCCCATCTAGGGGTTTACGTGGTCGCGATCGGCTGCACCGGGGGGATCGGGTCGGGCAAGTCGACCGTCGCGGCCCTCCTCGAGCGCCGCGGGGCGCACATCGTCGACGCCGACGCCATCTCCCACGCGGTCATCGCCCCCGGGACCCCGGGGCATGCCGCGGTCGTCGCGCGCTTCGGGGCGAGGATCCTCGGACCGGACGGCTCGATCGACCGCCGGGCGCTCGCCGGCCTCGTCTTCGCGGACCGGGCCGCGCTGCGCGACCTCGAGGCGATCGTCCACCCCCTCGTCTCGGTCGCGCTGCGCCAGGAGCTTGCGATGAGCGCGCCGGACGACATCGTCGTTTGCGTGCTGCCGCTGCTCGCCGAGACCGACGCGCGGATCCGCTACGGCCTCGACGGCGTGCTCGTCGTCGACGCGCCGGAGGACCTGGTTCTCGAGCGGCTCGTACGCGAACGTCAGATGGACGAAGCCGACGCCCGCTCCCGGATCGCCGCCCAGGCCGACCGGTTCGCCCGCATCGCCGTCGCCGACTACGTGATCCTCAACATCGGCAGTCTCGAGGAGCTCGACGAGATGACCGAGGGCGCCTGGCACTGGATCGAGCGCCTCGCGCACGGCGCGGCGACGTCGCGTTCCAACGGGGAGTCCCACTAATCAGGTCCCGCCTGCGGTCCGGAAAGCGCCCCGGGCGAGCCGTCGCCGTGCGCGACGGTCACCGGGGCGCATCCAGTTGCCGCGAACTACGACGTGATCTGTTTCTTCCTGGGCGTCTTGCCGACCAGGATCCGTCGCGGCTTGGCGTGCGGCGTGACGGGGATCGACAGGTTCAGCACGCCCGCCTCGTACTCGGCCTCGATGTGCTCGCTGTCGAGGTTGTCACCCAGGAAGACCTGCCGGGTGAACGTGCCGTACTGGCGTTCTGACACGAGCCGCTCGATCCCGTTTTCCTTCGGCGGGACCGGCCGCTCGGCCTTCACGGTCAGCACGTTGTCCTCGATCGTCAGGTCGATCGACTCGGGGTCGATCCCCGGCAGGTCGAACTGGATGAGGAACGCATCGCCGTTGCGATAGGCATCCATCGGCATGGCGAGGGAACGGGTTCCGGAACTGAGGCCCCAGAGCTGCTGAGCCATTCGATCAAGCTCCTGGAATGGGTCACTACGTAAGAGAGCCACGATCATCACCTCCCAAGTGCGCTCACGAGCTCACGTCCGCATCGCAAGTAGCGGTGACGATCCATTATTAGCACTCTCATAGGGAGAGTGCCAGATCGGGTGTGGGAACTGTCTCTGAGCTGGGACGCAGGATTCGCAGGAACCGTCAGATGTCGCGGTCGGCGGTTCCCGACGTGGAAGGGGAACGGCGTCGAACCGGATAGAGACCGGGACGGGCCCGTCGGTGCAACACGAGACCACGACCGCCGGGATGGCGGCGTGGGCGTGGCGGATCTTCAGAAGAACGTCTTCGTCAGTTGAGCCAGAAGAGCTGGCGGGTCTCAGGTGCGTGCAGGCGGTCGGTTCCGGTGCCGATCGCAGATGATGCCTCCGTCGCGGACGGCCCGACGGGGGATCGATCGCAGTCGGGCGCGACAGGCGCGGCACGTTGACGCCTGGAGCTGCCGTGGCGGGCCGGATCAGGCGTCGGGAGTTGGCCCTTTTCGTGTCGCCGGGTCGAGCGGGAGCGATCGGAGGCGACGGCCGGTGGCGGCGAAGATCGCGTTGGCGATGGCGGGAGCCACGGCGACGAGCGGGGTCTCGCCCGCGCCGGCCGACGGGATGTCCGGACGGTCGAGAAGGACGACCTCGAGGCGTGGCACGTCGGAGAAGCGCGGCACGCGGTACGCGGCGAGCGAGGGTGCGGCGATGCGGCCGCCTTCCAGCACCATCTCCTCGAACAGCGCGCCTCCGAGGGCCATGATCGTGCCGCCCTCGATCTGGTTGACGACCGTGTCGCGGTTTACGACGGCGCCGCACTCGTAAGCGGTGACGATCTCCGTGACGAGGACTGAACGCTCGTTCTCCACGCGCACCCGGGCGAGCGTCGCCACGCGCCCGTCTTTCTCCAGCCCGACCGCCATCCCCGCGCCCTGCTTGCCTTGCGCCGTTTCCGTGTGGCGCGCCCCCCAGTCGAATCTGTCGGCGGCGGCGGCGAGCACCGCGGCGAGCCGTTCGTCGGCCAGATTGCGGAGGCGGAATTCGAGCGGGTCCCGGCCCGCGGCGTGGGCCAGCTCGTCGACGGCCGACTCCCGGGCGAAGTGGTTGGCGACCGCGGCGAGCGCCCGGTAGGAGGTCTGGCCGACGGGGGAGTCCGCGGGCTGGTAGCGCAGACGACGGTTGGCGATCTTGTACGGGGGGACGATGCCGGCGGCCCCGGCGTTGATGTCGAGGAAGTCCCACGCCGTGATCGAACCGTCCGCGTCGGTCCCGGCGCGTACGTCGATCACCGCCGTCGGTCGCAGACGGCCCCACTGGAACTCCTCCGCCCTGTTCCAACGGACCTTGACCGGCCGGCCGACGCCCCGGGCGAGGCGGGCCGCCTCGAGGGCGACCTTCTCGTCGTGCTTGCCGCCGAACCCTCCGCCGGTCGGCGGCACGATGACGCGCACGTCGCCCTGTTCGAGGCCGAGCTCGTCGGCAAGCTGGTTGCGCACCCCGTAAGGGACCTGGGTGCCGACCCAGACCGTCAACCGGTCACCGTCCCATTCGGCGACGGCGGCTCGGGTCTCGAGCGGGACGTGGGCGAGGTAGGCGGTCGTGTAGCTGGCGTCAACCCGCTGCACCGCCGTGGCGAGCGCGGCGTCGACGTCGCCGACGGCCTCGTCCAGCTTTCGTTCCCAACCCTGTTCGGCGACGGGGTGTGCCCGGAGGTGGGCGACGACGTCGCGCGGTCCGGGCGGCGGGACGTCCCACTCGGCGTCGATCGCCCCGACCGCCCGGCGCGCCGTCGCCACGTCGCCCGCCACCGTCGCGACGAAGTCATGCTCCCGGACCACCGTGACCCCGGGCAACCGCTCGGCCGCGCCGAGGTCGACCGCGCGCAAGGTCGCGCCCACGACCGGCGGGCGAAGGACGGCCCCGTGGAGCATCCCGGGCCGGTCGAGATCGGAGCCGAACCGTCGGGTACCGGTCACGACGTCGAAGCGCGCGGCAACGTGCCCGGGACGGCCGGCGACCTGCCAGCTGCCCGGTGGGTGCAGTGCCGGCTCGTCGGCCAGCACCTCCACTCGCCGCATCCCGCTCGGCACGCCGGGGGATCGTTCGGTGGCGAGCGCGGACAGGATCTGTCTCGCCCCCGCGGCTGCCCGGCGGAGCGCCTCACCGGCGTCCGGCATCGACCGGCTGCCGAAGGTTCCCATGTCGAAAGGGCACACGTCGGTGTCGCCGAGGACGACACGGACCTCGGCCGGGTCGACTTCGAGCTCCTCGGCGACGAGGAGCGCGAAGGCCGTGCGGTTGTCCTGCCCGACGTCGACCTTGCCGCAAAAAGCTGTCACGACGCCCGAGGGCGCGACGTGCAGCCAGGCGCCGCCCCCCATCGACCACATCCCGGTTGCCGTTGCTGGCGGCGGCCACACGACGACGAGCCCGTCTCCGAGCACGTCGAACCATTCCCGGTCCCCCGGCTCCGCGAGATCCCACGGAATCCTCGGCCGGGGGAGCTCGGGCTGGTCGAGGAGCGTCGCGGCGGGGAGTGCCATTCCGCCGGAATCACGGGTCAGCTCGGCCGCACGGTGCACCGCGCGGACGATTCGCACGTAGCACCCGCAGCGGCAGAGGTTCGGGTCGAGGGCCGCGGCGATGCGTTCATCGTCCGGGTCGGGGTCGCGCGCGAGGAGCGCGGCGGCCCGCAACGCCATGCCGGGGGTGCAGTAGCCGCACTGCGAGGCGCCCTCTTCGATGAGGGCCCACTGGACCGGGTGCAAGCCGGCGTCGTCCGCCAGCCCCTCGATCGTCGTGACCGACCGGTCGGCGACGTCGGCGAGGGAGGTCTGACAGGCGAGTGCCGGCGTGCCGTCGACGAGCACCGTGCAGGAACCACACTCGCCCTCACCACAGCCCGGCTTCGTGCCGGTCAGGCCGAGCTCGTCGCGCAGATAGGCAATCAGGGTGCGACCAGCCGTGGCGCCGAGCTCACGGGCTTCCCCGTTGATCGTGGCGGTGGTCACCGCCGGGTCAGGGTCGTCGCTGCGGTCGAGCGCTCATAGGCGCAATTCTCCTCCAGTTCGCGGGTGGCAGGGGTTACGTCAGGGCGAGGGCCCCGTATCCGACCACCCTGTCCCGGGTCCCGGCGGTGTCCCCGGCGGTGCGCAGGTCGACCTTCTCGACTGCGAGGTGGTGACGAGGCGCCGCCGCCGATGGGCCCCGGACGGCGAAGACCCCGCACGCCCGGTTGGGGCCGACCCCTCCCGGGCCGGCAGGCAGAGCCGCCAGGCGACGTGGCTGTCCGGAGCGTCTGCGCCGGTCGGCCCGAGCGCGCGTCGACCGGCTTGCCCATCGGGCGAATCTCCTCTCCGCGGGGATCTCTTGCGCTCCGCGTCCGTCCTGATCGGGATCTCGCCGAGCAGCGCGTCGTTACGATGACGCGGTGCCACCCTTCCGCGTCGTCGCCGACTTCGCGCCCGCGGGTGACCAGCCGAAGGCGATCGCCGAGCTCACCGCGAGCATCGAAAGGGGCAACCGCTTCCAGACGCTGCTCGGGATCACCGGGAGTGGCAAGAGCGCGACTATCGCCTGGACAATCGAGAAGGTTCAGCGGCCCACGCTCGTCCTCGAGCCGAACAAGTCGCTCGCCGCCCAGATGGCGGGGGAGTTCCGCGAGTTCTTCCCCGACAACCGCGTCGAGTACTTCGTCTCGTACTACGACTACTACCAGCCCGAGGCGTACATCCCCTCGACGGACACCTACATCGAGAAGGACTCGTCGATCAACGACGAGATCGACCGGCTCCGGCACTCGACGACGGCGAGCCTGCTTACCCGCCGGGACGTCATCGTCGTCGCCTCGGTCTCCTGCATCTACGGCCTCGGCTCGCCCGAGGAGTACGAGGGCCAGATCCTCGTCATCCACCCCGGCGAGATCCACGACCAGCGCGCGCTTCTCAAGCGCCTCGTCGACATGCACTACGACCGCAACGACCAGAACCTCGTGCGAGGCAATTTCCGGGTGCGCGGCGACACGATCGAGATCCACCCCGCCTACGAGGAGACCTCGGTACGCGTGGAGCTCCTGGGCGACGAGGTCGAGCGGCTCAGCCGCTTCGACGAGCTGACCGGGGAGCTCCTCGGCGAGCTCGACGAGCTCGTCGTCTTCCCGGCGACCCACTATGTCGCCGGCGACGAGCGGTTGCGGGCGGCGATCGCCTCGATCGAGGCGGAGCTGCGCCAGCGCCTGCCGGAGCTCGAGTCCGCCGGCAAGCTCCTCGAGGCCCAGCGGCTCCGGATGCGGACCGAGCACGACCTCGAGATGCTCGGCGAGGTCGGCTACTGCAACGGCGTCGAGAACTACAGCCGTCACCTCGACGGCCGCCAGCCCGGTCAGCCGCCGTACACGCTGCTCGACTACTTCCCCGACGATTGGCTCCTCGTCGTCGACGAGAGCCACGTTTCGGTTCCCCAGCTCCACGGCCAATACTTCGGGGACCGCTCGCGCAAGGAGATCCTCGTCGAGCACGGCTTCCGGCTCCCGTCGGCCCTCGACAACCGGCCGTTGCGGTTCGAGGAGCTTGAGGCGCGCCTCCAGCAGTGCGTCTTCATGTCGGCGACGCCGTCGCCCTACGAGCTGGGGGTCTCCGACGTCATCGCCGAGCAGATCGTCCGCCCGACGGGGCTCGTCGACCCCGAGGTCGTCGTCAAGCCGACGAAGCGCCAGATCGACGACCTGATCGCCGAGATCGACGCTGTCGTTGCCCGCCACGAGCGCGTCCTCGTCACGACGCTCACGAAGAAGATGGCCGAGGACCTCACGGATTACCTCCTCGAGGCGGGGCTGCGCGTCCGGTACCTGCACTCGAACGTGGAGACGATCGAGCGGATCGAGATCGTGCGCGACCTGCGTCTCGGGGACTTCGACGTACTCGTCGGCATCAACCTTCTGCGCGAGGGCCTCGACCTGCCGGAGGTGTCGCTCGTCGCCATCCTCGACGCCGACAAGGAGGGGTTCCTTCGCTCGTCGACGTCGCTCATCCAGACGATCGGCCGGGCGGCCCGCAACGTCGCGGGCCGGGTCGTCCTCTACGCCGATGTCATCACCGACTCGATGCGCCACGCCCTCGCCGAGACCGAGCGCCGGCGCGAGCTGCAGCGCGCCTACAACCTCGAGCACGGGATCGACCCCCAGACGATCCGCAAGGCGGTCACCGACCTCGTCGCCCAGTTCCGCGCCGGCGGTTCGTCGCGCCCCCCCGAGACCTCGCAGCTGCCGGTCGGGGCGACGTCGGAGCGGAGCCGTCGGGCCGGGCGGCGCGCCGTCGAGCGGCTGGCAGGCCCCGTGCCCGAGCACCCCGGCGAGCTTCCGGCTGACGAGCTCACGCGGCTGATCGCCACGCTCGACGCCGAGATGCACGAGGCGGCGGCCGAGCTCCGCTTCGAGTACGCGGCCCGCCTGCGCGACGAGATCCGCCGGCTGAACCGCGAGCTCAAAGAAGTCGGCTAGGCCGTATCCTCTGAAGATGCCCGGCTCCCTGGTCATCCGCGGGGCGCGCGAGCACAATCTGCAGAACATCTCGCTGGAGCTGCCCCGGGACCGTCTGGTCGTCTTCACGGGGCTGTCGGGGTCCGGCAAGTCCTCGCTCGCCTTCGACACGATCTATGCCGAGGGCCAGCGGCGCTACGTCGAGTCGCTCTCCTCGTACGCCCGCCAGTTCCTCGGCCAGATGGACAAGCCCGACGTCGACTTCATCGAGGGGCTCTCTCCGACGATCTCGATCGACCAGAAGTCCGCCTCCCGCAACCCCCGCTCGACCGTCGGCACGATCACCGAGGTCTACGACTACCTACGCCTCCTCTACGCCCGGATCGGCCTGCCGCACTGCCCGAAGTGCGGGCGCCTCGTCTCCCGCCAGAGCCCGCAACAGATCGTCGACCGGGTGATGGACCTTGCGGACGGGACCCGCTTCCACGTGCTCGCCCCGGTCGTCAAGGCCCGCAAGGGCGAGTACGACGCGCTGCTCGACGAGCTCGCCTCGCAGGGCTACGCCCGGGCCCGGATCGACGGGGCGCTCGTCGAGCTCGGCGGGCGTGAGAAGCACGCCCTCGCCCGCTACGAGCAGCACACGATCGAGGTCGTCGTCGACCGGCTCGTGCACCGCGCCGGGATCGAGCGGCGGCTCACGGACTCGATCGAGACCGCGCTGCGGCTCGGGGAGGGGGTCGCCGAGATCCAGCTCGTCGACTCCGACGAGATCCTCACGTTCTCCCAGCACCTCGCCTGCGTCCTCGACGGGATCTCCTTCGAGGACCCGGCCCCCCGAAACTTCTCGTTCAACTCGCCGTTCGGCGCCTGCCCGGTCTGTCTGGGCCTCGGCACGCGTTTCGAGGTCGACCCGTCCCTCGTCGTGCCGAACCCGGCGCTCTCGCTGGAGTACGGAGCGATCGCGCCGTGGGCCTCGTCGCGCACGGAGTACTTCTCCCGGGTGCTACGCGCCGTCGGCGAGTCCTACGGGATCGACCTCAGAGCCCCGTGGTCGAAGCTCACGAAGGCAAACCAGAAGGTGATCCTCTACGGGTCGGGCGACCGTCGGGTCCACGTCTCGTACCGCAACCGCTACGGCACGCCGCGCTCGTACCACACGGCGTATGAGGGTGTCATTCCCTGGCTCGGGCGGCGCCACGGCGAGGCGGAGTCGGACTGGCAGCGCGAGCAGATCGAGGGCTACATGCGCGAGGTCCCCTGCGCCGCTTGCGAGGGCACGCGCCTGAAGCCCGAGTCGCTCGCCGTGACGGTCGGGGCCATGAACATCGCCGAGTTCTCCGCCAAGCCGATCGGCGAGGCGCTGAAGGTGATCTCGTCGCTCGAGCTGACGGGACGGGAGGCGATGATCGCCGAGCAGGTGTTGAAAGAGATCCGGGCCCGGATCCAGTTCCTCGTCGACGTCGGCCTCGACTACCTCACGCTCGACCGGGCCGCGGCAACCCTCGCCGGAGGGGAAGCGCAGCGGATCCGGCTCGCCAGCCAGATCGGCTCCGGCCTCGTCGGTGTGCTCTACGTGCTCGACGAGCCGTCGGTCGGGCTGCACCAAAGGGACAACCGGCGCCTCATCGAGACGCTGGTGAGGCTGCGCGACCTCGGTAACACGGTGATCGTCGTCGAGCACGACGAGGAGACGATCCGCGTCGCCGACCACGTCGTTGACATCGGGCCCGGGGCGGGGGAGCACGGAGGCGAGATCGTCTATTCCGGACCGGTCCCGGGACTGCTCAAAGTGCCGCGGTCGGTGACCGGCCAGTACCTCTCGGGCGCGCTCACCATCCCGGTGCCGAAGAAGCGCCGCAAGCCGGCGCACGGCCACCTCGTCGTGCGCGACGCCTGGGAGCACAACCTCCAGCACATCGACGTCTCGGTGCCACTGGGCTGTTTCGTCGCCGTGACGGGGGTCTCGGGCTCGGGCAAGTCCACGCTCGTGAACGACGTCATCCACCGTGCGCTCGCCAAGTCCGTCTACCACTCGCGAACCGTGCCCGGTCGGCACCGAACGATCGAGGGTGTGGAACTCCTCGACAAGGTGATCGACATCGACCAGTCGCCGATCGGGCGCACCCCGCGGTCGAACCCGGCGACCTATACGGGCGTGTTCGACCGCATCCGGCAGCTCTTCAGCCAGACGACCGAGGCGAAGCTGCGCGGCTACAAGCCAGGGCGCTTCTCGTTCAACGTCTCGGGCGGGCGCTGCGAGAACTGCTCCGGCGACGGGACGATCAAGATCGAGATGCACTTCCTCCCGGACGTCTACGTTCCCTGTGAGATCTGCAAGGGGGCCCGCTACAACCGGGACACGCTGGAGGTGCTGTGGCGGGGCAAGTCGATCGCCGACGTCCTCGACATGTCCTGCGAGGAGGCCCGCGACTTCTTCGCCGCCCAGCCGGCGATCGCGCGCCACCTCGGCACACTCGTCGACGTCGGCCTCGGCTACATCCGGCTCGGCCAGCCCGCCCCGACGCTCTCCGGCGGCGAGGCGCAACGGGTGAAGCTCTCTTCGGAGCTGTCCAAGCGCGCGACGGGGCGGACCCTCTACATCCTCGACGAGCCGACGACGGGGCTGCACTTCGACGACGTGAAGAAGCTCCTCGGCGTGCTCCAGCGTCTCGTCGACCAGGGCAACACGGTGCTCGTCATCGAGCACAACCTCGACGTCGTGAAGTCGGCCGACTGGGTGATCGACCTCGGCCCCGAGGGCGGCGACGCCGGTGGTCGCGTCGTCGCCGAGGGTTCACCGGAGAAGCTGGCGACGATCCCCGCGAGCTACACGGGCCGCTACCTCAAGGGTTTGCTCGCGCGCTGAGCGCCGGGAAGTCGTCGGGTCAGACGGTGGCAGTCGCATCGCAACGGCGCTCGATTGGGTCGTATCGGCCGACTCGGGAGTCGGGGATGCATCCCCGACTCCCAGCCGCGGTCGGGAATGCTTCCGACCGATGGAGAGCTCGAAGCACGATCAGCCTTGGCAGTCGTCCTACTTCAGCTGACTGTTCTCTGTGGAGGCGTCGGTCCCCGGCTTGATGATCACATCAGTGACGTTCCTCACCAGCTGCAAGAACGCGTAGTCCGCATAGCCGAAGACGAAGGCCACGACGTAGAAGGTGTCACGATCCACAGCGACGTTCTTCTTGCTGCCGAGATTGAGCAGAACCAGGTAGATCAGTGCACCAATCGATCCCGTCACGGCTCCAAAGAGGGGTCGGATGTAGTAGTGGTAGTCGAAACTTCGCTTCCAGGTGTGGTTGAAGCGGAATATGCCCCAGAGACTCGACACGACCGCACCGGCTGCAGCAAACCATACGGTGCCGACAGGAAGAGGCCCGAGGGACGTCGGGACGCGGAGGCGAAATGCCGACCAAGTCACGTACGTGATGAACAACGCGATCAACAGGAGCAAGTAGGTCAATGTCAAGAAGAAGATGATCTTCGGCATATCGCCTATCTTCTCCGGTCGATCGCTTGTTGGCGCCTTCTTCTCTTCTGGTTTTGGTTCGATGTTCGACATAAGCAGTCCCCCAACAGATGCCGCAAGATTCCTGGGGAGATGCTATGCGCGCTGAAGCTGTTCGTCGTAGATGGTTCATGACACCGAGACTCAGGCGTCGGTGGGCAGGCCCGCAACGACCTCGCGCGACGATCGGGGATAGCAACGGGGCGACAGCGAAATCTGGCCCGATGCCTCGACCGCTTCCAGGTCAATTCCCGTCGGATCGAGACGTCGCGCGCAACGAGAGTTCGCGGAACGGCGCAAGTGTCCGAGCCGGTTCGCACTTAGATGGCGGCGACTTCTCGGGGGGCCGCATGCAGGAGGTCGAGGGTGGCAGAGGCACGACCAGGGAGCAGACGCGGGACATAGTTCATGGCTTTTTGCGACACCGCTTGCAGATAATCGAGGCGTGAGGGTCCATCAAGGCATTCAAGCGTGGGCTGGCCGAGGATGAGCTGGACCGACCACCTCGACGGTGATCCCCTCCCTTGGCTGCTCGCGGAGGACGCGCCGGCCGTGCGAGCCGCAACGCTGCAACGTTTGTTGGACCGACCGGCTGACGACCCTGATGTTGTCGTGGCATGAGCCGCGGCGATGCGGGCCGAGCCGATCCGATCGATTCTCGCGGCACAGGATCCAGCGGGTTGGTGGGTCAAGCCAGGTGCTGGCTATTCCCCCAAGTACACAGGCACCGTGTGGGAGTTGATCTTCTTGGACCAGCTCGGTGCTGACGCCACCGATCCCCGCATTCAACGCGCGTGCGACTACGTGCTCACCCATACCCCGACAATCTCGGGTGGCTTCGGCGCTTCGGGTTCCAGGGATGACAGCCCGCCGCCGCCGTCAAAGGTCATCCACTGCCTCAACGGCAACATCGTGAGGGCCCTCGTCGGTTTTGGTCGCATCGATGACGCTCGGTTGCGGGTCGCCGTGGACTGGGCCGCCCGCGCGATCACCGGCGAGGGCGTGGACCGTTACTACGGCTCACGCACGAGTGGCCCCGGCTTCGCGTGCGGCGCGAACGACGGGAAGCCGTGCGCCCTGGGGGGCGGTGAAGGAGCTTCGCGGCCTCGCCCGGATACCGCCGCGCAAGCGCAGCCGACTCGTTCGCACTGCCATCGACCAAGCCGTTGACTTCTTGCTGTCTCGCGATCCGGCCGTCGCGGACTACCCGACGCCCTCACGAGACACCAAACCCGCAAGCACCTGGTTCAAGGCCGGCTTTCCATCCCGCTACGTGACTGACGTGCCTCAAAACCTCGAGGTCCTCGCCGAACTCGGGCACGCCAGAGATCTCCGGCTCCGGAACGCGTTGAGATGGGTCGAGGCCCAGCAGGAACAAGGTCGGTGGAGCAACCGCTACGCCTACAACGGCAAGACGGTTGTCGATATCGAGTGCCAGGGCCAACCCTCCAAGTGGGTCACTCTCCGGGCCTGCGCTGTCCTCCGAGCTGCGTGGAAATAGGCAGACCCGAGTGCGGAGGAAAACTCCGTCGCTCGGACGTGCTGCGCACCCAAGATCGTGTCGCAATCCAGATCGCTCCGGAGAGGCGATGCGGGCAGGTTCGGCGCGTCGGCGAGCCCGTCAGAAGCTCGATCCGCCGATCTCCAGCATCCGGTCGAGTGCGACCCGGGCGTCGGCCGCCGTCGCCTCGTCGACGACGATCCGGTTGCGCACCTCGCCCTCGACGAGGCCCTCGAGGACCCAGGCGAGATGGGTCAGGTCGATGCGGAACATCGTCGAGCACGGGCAGACGAGCGGGTCGAGCGAGACGATGGTGAGCTCGGGGTGCTCCTCAGCCAGCCGGTGGACGAGGTGGATCTCGGTCCCGATGCCGATCGCCGTGCCCGGGGCAGCGCGCTCGACGTAGTGGATGATCGTGTCGGTCGAGCCGATCTTGTCGGCGAGCACCGCGACCTCGTGGGCGCATTCGGGGTGGACCACGACCTTGCCGTCCGGGTGGGCCGCCCGGAAGGCGGCGACGTGGTCCGGGGTGAAGCGCTGGTGCACCGAGCAGTGGCCCTTCCAGAGCAAGAACGTCGTCTCTTTCAGGTCGGATTCCGCGAGCCCGCCCGTCGCGAGGCGCGGGTCCCAGACCCGCTCGTCTTTGGCGGTGAAGCCGAGGGCGCGGACGGTGTTGCGGCCGAGGTGCTGGTCGGGGAAGAAGAGGACCTTGCGCCCCGTGGCAATGACGTGCTCGACGAGCCCGGGTCCCGGGGCGGCGTCGTAGGGGACGCCGAGCGCCCAGCGCAAGGCGCTGTCGGCGTTCGCGGACGTGCACACCGTGCCGCGGTGGCGGCCGACGAAGGCCTTGAGGGCGGCAGACGAGTTCATGTAGGTGACGGGCACGACCGAGTCGAGGTCGACGACCACTTCGAGCTCCGACCAGGCGGTCTCCACGGCGTCGAGGTCGGCCATGTCCGCCATCGAGCAGCCGGCGTTGAGGTCCGGCAGCAGGACTTGCTGCTCGGGGGCGGTGAGGATGTCGGCCGCCTCGGCCATGAAGGTGACCCCGCAGAACACGATGAACTCGGCCCGGTGCTGGTCGGCGGCGAAGCGCGAGAGCCCGAAGGAGTCGCCGCGGGCGTCGGCCCAGCGCATCACCTCGTCGCGCTGGTAGTGGTGGCCGAGGATCACGATCCTGTCGCCGAGGGTCGCGCGGGCCGCGCCGATCATGGCGACGAGCTCGTCCTCGCTCGCGCGGGTGTAGCGGTCCGGCAGTGGCGCCTGCAGGCGGAACATGGGGCCTCGTCTCAGTTGTCGCTCCGCTAGCGGCCGGCGGGGACAGCCTGGTCGCCCGTCCGCGGGTTTGTCGGCCACGAAGCTCTGTCCGCCGGGGTACCAGGCCGGCGTAGCCTCCAGGTTAGTGCTCGAACGTCCCAGATCCGTCCCGGACGCGCCCGGCTCGTACCAGTTCAAGGACGCCGACGGACGCGTCATCTACGTGGGCAAGGCCATCTCGCTGAAACAGCGGCTTTCCAACTACTTCGGCGATCCCTCGCAGCTGCACCCCCGCACCCAGCAGATGCTCGAAAGGGCACGTTCGGTCGAGTGGATCCAGGTGCGCTCCGAGGTCGAGGCGATCATGCTCGAGTACAGCCTGATCAAGGAGCACCGGCCACATTTCAACGTGCGGCTCGTCGACGACAAGAGCTACCCGTTCATCGCCGTCACGACCGACGAGAACTGGCCCCGCGTCGCGATCGTGCGCGGCACGAGGCGCAAGGGCACGCGCTACTTCGGTCCGTACGCACAGTCCTACGCGCTACGGGAAATGCTCGACATGCTCGTACGGTCGTTCCCCGTCCGGAGCTGCACGAACACCAAGTTCGCTCGGCACGAACGGCTTGGGCGGCCGTGCCTGCTCTTCCACATCGAGCGCTGCTCGGGCCCCTGCGTCGGAGAGGTGACGCCCACCGAGTACCGGCGGCTCGTCGAGGACCTCTCCCGGTTCCTCGACGGCGATACCAGGGCGGTCGTCGCCAGGCTCGAGGCGGGGATGCGCCGGGCCGCCGCGGCCGAGGAGTACGAGAAGGCGGCACGCTTCCGCGACCAGCTCGAGTCGGCCCGTCTCGCCGGCGAGCACCAGGACGTCGTCGGAACCGCCGACGAGGACTTTGACGTGATGGCGATCGCCGAGTCCGAGCTCGACGCCGCCGTGCAGGTCCTGCACGTCCGGCACGGGCGGGTCGTCGGCCGGCAGGGCTTCGTCTTAGAGAAGGTCGAGGATCTCGGACCCGCCGACCTCGTCGCCCGGGCGCTCGGCCAGCACTACGCCGAGACGCCGCTCGGCGTGCCGAGAGAGGTCCTCGTGCCGGCGATGCCGGCCGAGCACGAGGCCTACGCGGATTGGCTCACCGGACGGCGGGGCTCGGCAGTCGTGATCCGCGTTCCGCGGCGGGGGCACAAGCGGGCGCTCATCGGCGTCGCCGAGCAGAACGCCGCCGAGCAGCTCGTCCGGCACCGTACCCGGCGCGCGACCGACCTCGCGGCCAGGGCCCGGGCGCTCGAGGAGCTGCAGGCGCACCTCGGGCTCGCCGAGGCGCCGCTGCGCATCGAGTGCTACGACATGAGCCACCTGCAGGGGAGCGACTACGTGGGGTCGATGGTCGTGATGGAGGACGGCCTCACCAAGCGCAGCGACTACCGGCGCTTCAAGGTGACCGGCGTCGCGGGCAACGACGACTACGGAGCGATGGAGGAGGTGCTGACGAGGCGGCTGAAGCGCCTCGCCGAGCCGGCGGCGCCCGCCGATGACGAGACGGTGGCCCGGCGGCGCCGGTTCGCCTACCCGCCGCAGCTGCTGCTGCTCGACGGCGGCAAGGGGCAGCTGGCCGTCGGGGTGCGGGTGCTCGCCGCCCTCGGGCTCGCAGGCAGGGTCGCCGTCGCGGCGCTGGCCAAGCAGTTCGAGGAGGTCTTCGTGCCCGGGAGCCCGGACCCGGTGCGGATCCCGCGGGACTCCGAGGCGATCTACCTCCTGCAGGAGATCCGCGACGAGGCCCACCGCTTCGCCGTCGCCTACCACCGGGAGCTGCGGGCCCGTCGGCTCCGACCCGACCCCCTTGGGGGCGTGCGGGGTCTCGGCCGGGCCCGGCGGGCGCGCCTTGTGACCCAGTTCGGCTCGCTGCGGGCGATACGAGCCGCGAGCTCGGACGACCTCCGGGGCGTTTCCTGGCTCCCCGACGACGTCGCCGACGCCGTCTTTGCCAGGCTCCACCCCGGCGGGGCCCGTCCCCCGTCCGGCACAGGGCGCAGCCCGCGGGTGGCATCGTGACGAAGTCCGCCGCCCGCAGGCCGCCGAGGCTCGCTGGGGCGGGCCCGCCGCCTTTCGTCGAGAGCTGGGACGAACACGCCAGCTGGTGGAAGGCGACGTTCACGGGGGGGGCGGACCGCGAGTACGAGATCGAGATCATCCCGCTCGTCGTGCGCGAGCTCGCCGGGCACCGTCTCGTCGTCGACATCGGCTGCGGTGAGGGCCAGGTCGCCCGGGCCCTGGCCGCAGCCGGCTGCCGGGTCTTGGGCGTCGACCCGTCCGGCGCGCAGCTCGCCAACGCCCTCGACGTCATCGACGACGCTCTCGCCATCGATTACGTCCGGGCTGAGGGGGAGCGGCTGCCCCTCGCGACCGGATCGGTTGACGCCGCTTTCTGCTGCCTCGTCATCGAGCACGTCGCCGACGCCGACGCCCTGCTCTCCGAGGCGGCCCGGGTGCTCGCCCCAGGGGGCACGTTCCTCCTCGTCGTCAACCACCCGGTATTCCAGGGCCCGGGGAGCGGCTTCGTCGACGACCAGATCCTCGATGAGCGCTACTGGCGGGTCGGCCCCTACCTCGTCGAACAGTGGGACGTCGAGGAGGTCGACCCCCACGTCTCGCTCGCCTTCAGCCATCGGCCTCTCTCGCGCTACGTGAACCCGCTCGCCGACCGCGACCTCGTCCTCGTCCACCTCGAGGAGCCGTCACCCCGGATGGAGCTGCTCGCCGGCTCGATCGACGCCGAGTTCGAAGCGACCATCCCACGGCTTTGCGCGATGCGCTTCGAGCACCGTCCGCGGGTGCGTCCCTGACGACGAGGAATCCCTGGTCGCGGGTCGCCGGGATGCGAGAATCACGAGGGAGGACGCGTCGATGGCCGAGTACCTGATCGTCGCGGGGTTGTCGGGAGCGGGGCGGTCGACCGCGGCCGCGGCACTCGAGGACTTCGGCTGGTTCGTGATCGACAACCTGCCGCCCGCCCTCGTCGGCAAGGTCGCGGAGCTCGCAGCCCTGCCGGGCAACGAGTCCGACCGGTTCTGCTTCGTCGTCGGCCGGGGCGGGCTCGAGTCCGTGGCCGAGATCGTCCCGGCGATCGAGGACCTGCGCGCCTCGGGCGCCCGGGTGCGGGTCATCTACCTGGAGGCCTCGGACGAGGTCCTCGTCCGGCGGTTCTCCGGCACCCGTCGGCGCCACCCGGTCGAGGCCGAGGGCGTGCTCGAGGCGATCCAGTCCGAGCGGCGGCTTCTCGCGCCGCTCCTCGCCGACGCCGACGTGGTCATCGACACGAGCGAGACGAACGTCCACGAGCTGCGCGACCGCCTCGTCGAGCTCTTCGCCGGGCGGAAGCCGGCCGGCGAGTTGGAGACCTCGATCGTCTCGTTCGGCTTCAAGCACGGCCTCCCCCTGGAGGCCGACCTCGTTTTCGACGCCCGGTTCCTCCCCAACCCTCACTGGATCGATGCCCTGCGCCCGCACAACGGCCTCGACGAGGACGTGCGCGAGTACGTGATGTCCTCGCCCGAGGCGGTCGAGTTCCTCGAGCGGATCGGCGACCTCGCCGCTTTCCTCCTGCCGTACTACGCCCGGGAGGGGAAGTCCTACGTGTCGATCGCCATTGGCTGCACCGGCGGGCGGCACCGCTCGGTCGTCCTCGCCGAGGCGCTTGCCGCGAGGCTGCGGGCCCGGGACTTCGCGCCCGAGGTCCACCACCGCGATCTGAACCGGTAGGCGGCGGGCCGGGCCGGATCCCGCCCCAGGCGGCCGCCCCGACCGGACCGGTCGCGCTCGGGCCGTTAGCCTCTAGACCGTGGCCCGAGTGGCGGCGATCCTTGGGTCGGACGGGATCACCCGGGCCACAGCTGGAACATCGGACACGTCCCGGTGGCGCGCCACCGGGGAACCTGAGCGGGAGCGGAGTCATGACGGTACGGGTCGGGATCAACGGGTTCGGACGGATCGGACGGAACTTCCTGCGCGCGGCGCGCGAGTCGGCAGCGGACATCGAGATCGTCGCCGTTAACGACCTCCTCAGTCCCGCGATCAACGCGCACCTGCTCCGCTACGACTCGACCTACGGCCGGTACCCCGGTTCGGTCGCCGTCCAGGGTTCCGACCTCGTCGTCGACGGCCACGTGATCAAGGTCTTCGCCGAGCGCGACCCCTCGGCGCTGCGCTGGGGCGAGATGGGCGTCTCGGTCGTCGTCGAGTCGACGGGGCGCTTCACCAAGCGCGAAGCCGCCGCCGCCCACCTCACCGGCGGGGCGAAGCGGGTCGTCATTTCGGCGCCATCGGGCGACGCCGACGCGACCTTCGTCATCGGCGTGAACGAGGGCGACTTCGACCCGGCGAAGCACCTCGTCGTTTCGAACGCCTCGTGCACGACGAACTGCTTCGTGCCAATGATGAAGGTGCTCGACGACGCCTTCGGCGTCGAGAAGGGCCTGATGACGACCGTTCACGCCTACACGAACGACCAGGAGCTCCTCGACCTCGCCCGGGAGAACCTCCGGCGGGCTCGGGCGGCGGCGGTCAACATCGTGCCCACCTCGACGGGGGCGGCGCGGGCGACGAACCTCGTCATGGCGAACATGAAAGGCCGCCTCGACGGCTCGGCCTTGCGCGTGCCGATCCCGGTGGGCTCGATCACCGACTTCACGGGGATCCTCAACGCCGCCGTCGACGCCAAGGCCATCAACGCCGCCTTCGCCACGGCGGCGGCCGCCGGGCCGCTCGCCAAGGTCCTCGTCTACACCGAGGATCCGATCGTCTCCTCGGACATCGTCGCCTCGCCGGCGTCGTGCACCTTCGACTCCGGCCTCACGCTGGCGTTGCCGCTCGACGACGGCAAGACCCTCGCCAAGGTCTTCGGCTGGTACGACAACGAGTGGGGCTACTCGCACCGGCTCGTTGAGCTCGTCGAGCTCGTCGGCAGATGATCGGTCGCGTCCCCGTTCTCGAGGACCTGCCGCCGGTCGCGGGCAGGTCAGTCCTCGTCCGTGTGGACTTCAACGTGCCGATCGGCGAGGTGGAGGGCAGACGCGTCGTCACCGACGACTTCCGGATGCGCCAGGCGATCCCGACGCTGCGGTGGCTGCTCGACCACGGCGCCTCGGTGACGTGCGCGACCCACCTCGGCCGGCCGAAGGGCGCCCCCGACCCCCGCTACGACGTGGCCCCGGTCCGCGAGCACCTCGCCGAGCTCGTCCCCGGCGTGGAGCTCCTGGAGAACCTGCGTTTCGACCCGGGCGAGGAGGCGGACGACCCGGCCTTCGTCGACCGGCTCGTCGACGGCCATGACTGCTACGTGAACGACGCCTTCGGAGCCTCGCATCGCGCCCACGCCTCGATCGTCGGGCCGCCGGAGCGGCTGCCCTCGGCGGCGGGCCGGCTGCTCGCGCGCGAGGTCGAAGTGATCGGTGGCCTCGTCGATTCGCCGAGGCACCCTTTCGTCGCCATCATCGGGGGCGCCAAGGTGGCCGACAAGCTCGGCGTGCTCGTCTCGCTCGTCGCCCGGGCCGACACCGTACTCATCGGCGGGGGGATGGCGTACACCTTCCTCGCCGCTCAGGGACGCCGGATCGGCGCCTCGCTCTTCGACGCGCCCCACGTCGACGCCTGCCGGGGGCTCCTCGCCTCCACCGACAAGATCCTGCTGCCGACCGACGTCGTCGCGATCGGCCCCGACGGCACGCTCCACCCCGGGGCGGACTCCGTTCCCGCCGGCGACCCGATCGAGACCCTCACCGGTGACCTCCCCGACGGCTGGCAGGGGGTCGACGTGGGCCCCGCCACCCGTCGGCGTTTCGCCGACGTCGTCGCCGGGGCCGGGACGGTCTTCTGGAACGGCCCGATGGGGCTCTTCGAGGATCCCCGCTTCGCGGCGGGCACTCGCGCCGTCGCCGAGGCGGTCGCCGCCTGCCCCGGGTTCACTGTCGTCGGCGGGGGCGACTCGGCCGCCGCGATCGACGAGTTCGGGCTGGCCGGGTCGATCGGTTTCGTCTCGACCGGCGGGGGGGCCTCGCTCGAGCTCATCGAGCTCGGCGACCTGCCGGGCCTCGCCGCCCTGCGCGGCGCGTCGAACGCCCCGAAGGGGTCCTGATCGCGGTGGAGTCAGACCGCGGGGTCCTCGTCAGTGGCAACTGGAAGATGCACGAGAATCACTTCGAGGCGCTGAAGCTCGTCCAGGAGCTCGCCGCATTGCTCTTCGCGGGGGCGATCCCGCCGGGGCGCGAGGTGAGCGTGCACCCGCCGTTCACCTCGCTGCGCACCGTGCAGACCGCCGTCGAGTCCGACCACGTTCCCGTCGCGCTCGGCGCCCAAAACTGCTACTTCGAGGACCGCGGCGCCTACACCGGCGAGATCTCGGCCGAGATGCTCGCCAAGCTGAACGTCCGCTACGTGATCACCGGGCACTCCGAGCGGCGCCAGTTCTTCGGCGAGACCGACGAGACGGTCGCGAAGAAGGTCGACGCGATCCTGCGCCACGGCATGGTGCCGATCGTCTGCGTCGGCGAGACCCTCGCCGAACGGGAGGCGGGAGACGCCGAGACCAGGGTGCGCGGTCAGGTGCGGGCCGCCCTCGAGGGCCGCCCGGCCGAGGTTGTCGCCTCGGTGGTCCTCGCCTACGAGCCGATCTGGGCGATCGGGACGGGCCGGACGGCGACACCGGCCGACGCCCAGGAGATGTGCGCCGCCATCCGTTCCGAGATCGGCCGCTTCGCCCCTTCGGCGACCGCCGCGATCCGCGTCCAATACGGCGGATCGGTCACCCCGGAGACGGCGGGGGAGCTCATCGCCGGCGCCGACGTCGACGGCTTCCTCGTCGGCGGGGCGAGCCTCGACGCCCAGCGGTTCGTCTCGATCGTGCGCGCCGGGGCGTAGCCCCGAAGCAGGGAATCGGCGCTGAACTGCTAATCTGCGCCGTCGCCCCGTGCGTGCCCGACAGCAACGAGGAGGTCCCCGCACGTGCTCACCGACATCCTGGTCGGAGTCGAGACTGCCGCCTCGTTCGCGCTCGTACTGCTGATTCTGCTGCACTCGGGGCGAGGCGGGGGGCTGTCGGACATGTTCGGCTCGACCGTCGGCACGGCGGCGGCGGGCTCGACCGTCGCCGAGAAGAACCTCGACCGGCTCACAATCACCGTGGCCGTCGTCTTTGCCCTCGTGACGGTCGTCATCGGCATTCGGTGGGGCTGAAAAGAACCGCGGCCGCCGTTCTCGGCGCCTTGGTCGTTGCCGTGACCGTTGGCGCGACGATCTCCGGGGCGTCGTCGACCGCGACGATGCTCGCCGGCCAGGGGGGGGTCGAGATCCTCAGCGGGGGCATCGTCACCGTCGCCGTCCCGCACCTCCCGACCGAGTTCAACCCCTCGACGCCGGCCGGCTCGAACGCCATCACCCAGATGGTGATGGAACAGGTCCTGCCCCAGGTCTTCGTCACCGGCCCCGACCTGCAGGAGCACGCCTCCCTAGGGCTCGTTACCTCGGCCGAGGTCACCGGGCTCAAACCCCAGACGGTCGTGTACACCCTCGCCAAGGGGGCGCGCTGGTCCGATGGCGTGCCGATCACTGCGGCCGACTTCGCCTATGACTGGGAAAGGGTGCTGTCGATCGGCGCGGCGCTCCCGGCCTCCTTTCCCCTCGCCGGCTACCGGGATATCACCTCGGTGACGGGGGCGCACTCCGCCAGGCTCGGAACGACCGTGACGGTCGTCTTCGCCAAGCCCTACGCCGACTGGATGGCGCTCTTCGCCAACCTCGTTCCCGCCCACATCGCACGCCGCTGGGGCTGGATCGACGCCTTCGCCGGGCCGGTACCGGCGCACCTCGTCTCCGGTGGCCCCTTCGAGATCACCAAGATCGTCCCCGGCAGGGAGCTCATCCTTTCGCGCAACCCCTCCTACGCGGGAAAGCCCGCCCACCTCGCCCACATCGTCTTCAAGGTGATGCCGCCGGCGGCGACCCTCCAGGCGCTGGGTGACGGGTCGGTCGACCTCGCCGAGCTCACCCCCGGGCCGGCCGTCAACTCCGCCGTCGCGGGGAGCGCCGACCTCGAACAGACCGTCTCCGCCTCGGCGACGCTCTGGCAGCTCGACTTCAACGTCGCCGACCCGGTCACCGGGAAGCTCGACGTGCGCCAGGCGGTCGCCGCGGCGATCAACCGCCCCGAGGTCGTCGCCGACTCGATCGGACTCCTCGTCGCCGATGCGACGACGGCGGCCAACCGGATCTACGCCGACCACCAGCAGGGCGGCCTGGCGAACGACGGCGCCTTCATGGCGCCGGACGACAGCGGGGCGGACCAGCTGCTTGCCTCGGCGGGCTATCCGCTCAGCGCCCAAGGCGTCGCCACCTCGGCATCGGGTGCGCCGCTCGTCGTCACGCTGACCGGGCCGGAGGGGAACCCGACGATCGTGGCAGCCGAGGCCGAGATCCAGGCCGAGCTGCTGCAAGCCGGGATCGAATTGAAGGTCCGCAACGTCGCCACTTCGGAGCTCCTCTCGTCGATTCTGCCACGGGGGGAGTACCAGCTGGCGCTGACGCCCTATCTCGAATCGCCGTTCCCCTCGACGATGGCCCGTCTCTACACCGACCCCGTGGGGCCGACGCCGATTCCGGCCGGGGGGACGACCGCGAGCCTCCCGACGGGCGGCAACGGCCCTATCGGCACAAAGAAGGAGCCGAGCGCGGCGAATGCGGGGGTCGTCACCCGCGACGTCCTCGGCTACGACGACGCCGTCGTCGACGGCCTGTTCGCGAAGGCGCAGGCCGAGCTGAACGCCGAGACCGATGCGAGCCTCTATAACCAGATCGATACGCACCTGTGGCAGGACCTGCCGACGCTGCCGCTCTTCCAGGTGCCGACGACGCTCGTGCGACAGGCGAGGGTCGTGAACGTGAGCGACACTGCGACGCTGGCCGGACCGATGTGGAACGCCCAGTCGTGGGCGATCCAGGTGAGCCCTCCGCCGACGACGTCGACGACGACCCCGGGGAGCTGAGAGGCACCGCCGAGGTCGACTTGGCTGGCGGACCTGGCGAGGGCGAGATCGGGGTCGCGCTAGTCTTTCGTGCCTGGTGGGGGCGTGTCCTCGCCGAGTCGGAGTGGCGGAATAGGCAGACGCGCCAGCTTGAGGGGCTGGTGCCCGCAAGGGCGTAGGGGTTCAAGTCCCCTCTCCGACACCACCTCTGAACTGCTGAAACGTGCTCAGGATCCAACTGCAGACGCTCGGCATTGCCTTCCTCGTTGAACAAACGTTGAATAGCGACTTTCAGTGACCGTCGAGCGGTAACACGTTCGATCGTGTTTCCGATTCCAGTTGCATCAGGTCGCCGAGTCGCGCGGCGATCGCTTGATCCCGTTCAAGGGTGGCGTGTTGGTACTGCATCGCCACGGTTGGGGTGCGGTGACCGAGTCGCTGCATCAACTCGGCGACCGTTGCTCCGGTCTGCGCCGCCCAGGTGGCACCTGAGCCACGTAGGTCATGGAAATGGATCGGCTCAACGCCAGCCCGCCGACAGGCTCGACGCCACGTGTGCACGAACTGGGTGCGCCTCATCGGGAGACCGTTGGCGGAAGTGAATACAAGTGCACTCGGTTCAGGACCGACGTATGCCGCAACGTGTGCTTCGAGCGCTGACATCAAAGGCGAAGGGATAGCTACGGTGCGCATGCTCTCTGCTTTGGGCTTCGTGAACTCAATGCGGCCGCCTGCCAGCTCGATGGCTTGCCGTTCAACCCTCACGGTGCGGTGGAGCACATCGATGTCTCGCCGGCGTAGGCCGGCGAGTTCTCCAAATCGGAGCGAGCAATACGCAGCGAGAAGCACCATCGCCCGGTACCGCTGCTCGATGGCTCCAGCAATGTTGGCGACCTGACCGGGTGTGGCAATCGGTCGTTCGGGTGAACGGTCACGACCAGCGCCTTTGATGTGGCATGGGTTTGAACGGATCAAACCGTCATCGACCGCTTGATTGAGGATCACCCGGGCGAGCTTGTATGCCTTGCCGGGTTGGGTGGAGTCCGGCTTCTTTGAGGTCTGCTCGACAAACCAGGAGCGCCAACGTTCAGGCGTCAGTGCGCCCAGGGCGACGTCTCCGAAGTGAGGCTCAAGCCACAACTTCCAGTGCCCCTCGTACAGCTCCCTGGTTCGTGGTGCCAAGGGTGCTCCAACTCGGCCCAGGCCTGCGTCCAACCACCGCCGACCGAAGTTGCCGAAGGTCTCCCCGCTCAGCTCAGGTGCACGCCAATCGCCGTGCAACATCTCGGCTAGAACCGTCGCCAGCGACGCATCAGCGTCTGCAAGGGTCGCAAAGGTCTCCGGAGCGCCGCGGCGCACCCGATCGGGCCCGATATAGCTCGCTCGATACCGACGCGATGGCAGCTTGGCAACGCTGCCGAAGGTCCTACGAGTCCGCCGCTTGCCTGTTGCCGTCGTTCTCGCCTCCCCAACAGACGATAGATGTGCTGGTTGTATCGATCCCGACCGTTCGCCTCAGAAGCGCCTAGTCACCGGTTGCGCTGAATAGGGATGATCACCTTGGCTGCCGGAGCGGTAAGGCGGTGGCCGCCGCCCATCCAACCGTCTTCATTCATGGTGTCACCTGGAGGGCCCGCCAGGGGATCGGTTGTAAAGAACCCCACCGCCGTCGCGGGCGCAGGGATCTCGCCGAAGAGGACCGCCAGGTGTCCCTCAGTGGTGTTATCCGAGTTCACATGACCTCGACCCTGTACGACCCTTGCCTGGGGCCCCAAATCGATTTCAGCCGTTAATGATGGGGGGGTCGAAGAGCACGCTGCGATCTGGTCTGGGCCTCACCTAGCGGCAGCTCTGTGGGCTCGTGCAACGGCCAAGCGAGACCGGTCATATTCGATCGGCGTGAGCTTGCCGAGCTCTCGGCCTCGGTCGCCGCAGCTGTGTGCGAAGCCTTGTGCGGATCGACCCCGATCACCACCGCTACCTGTCATCTCCTTCTTCCGTCGGAATAGAGGACCGCGGTGGGCATGTCTGATTTCGGATCGTCGGCGCCCGCTCCTCTTTCGAGCCACACCACGGCGAGATCCTGACGGGTTGGCACCTCGTTTGGAAGCCAGGCCGACACAGGCCGGCAGACGGTTCATGAGCCAGCCCCCCAGGATCTCCAAACGCTACGAACCAACCGCAACGTCTAGGTGGATTCTTCAATCAGACGGATATGGACGCCACACCGTGTCCCATAACAATCACGGCTACCGTGCCACCCGGGTATCCCTGACCGCCGGTTAGGTCCCGGCCCACGGCTCAAGCCGCCAGTCGGAGATTGTTTACGTCGGCCCTCCGACACCCTTCTGACCAGGGAAGTTGCCCTGTTTCCCTCGTGCACCGAGCAACGGTAGAGGGCGTTGCTAACCCGCACGCGGGAAGCGGAGCCGTCGAACCGACATTCCCCGGTTTAGGATGCCGCTGAGTAATCGCGCGCCACGCGATCGTGGCTGCCGGGCACACCTGGTCGCCAGTCCGCATCTGACTCCCGATCTCGGTGTCCGACGATGGAGTTGCCATCGTTTCTTATTGGGGGACAGTTATGCGCCGGGGCATCTCTCGGCTGCTGATCGCGTTCCTCGCCGTCGGTGCGTCTGCGGCGGCGGTCGTCTCCTCGGCGCGACCAGCAGGCGCCGACATCGCCTGGGGAACGCCGAGCGAGATCGCCGGTTCGCTCAACACCGGCGGTGACGCGGTGATCATGTCGGTCTCGTGCTCCTCGGACGGCAACTGCGCTGCCGGTGGGTACTACAAAGACAGCTCCGCGAAGACCCAGGCCTTCGTCGTCGACGAGGTCGCCGCCACCTGGGGGACGCCGAGCGAGGTCGCCGGATCGCTAAACGCGGGCGGTGGCGCCTGGGTCAATTCGGTCTCGTGCCCCTCGGACGGCTACTGCGCCGCCGGCGGGCGATACAGAGACAGCTCCGGGAACTATCAAAACTTCGTCGTCGACGAGGTCGGCGGCACCTGGGAAACGGCGAGCGAGGTCGCCGCTTCGCTCAACACCGGCGGTCACGCCTGGGTCAATTCGGTCTCGTGCACCTCGGACGGCAACTGCGCCGCCGGGGGGCGATACAGAGACAGCTCCGGGAACTATGGCGCCTTCGTCGTCGACGAGGTCGCCGGCACCTGGGGAACGGCGAGCGAGGTCGTCGGATCGCTCAACACCGGCGGTGACGCAGACTTAAATTTGGTCTCGTGCTCCTCGGACGGCAACTGCGCCGCCGGTGGGCGATACAGAGACAGCTCCGGGAACTATGGCGCCTTCGTCGTCGACGAGGTGGCCGGCACCTGGGGAACGGCGAGCGAGGTCGCCGGATCGCTCAACACCGGCGGTAGCGCGCAGGTCTTTTCGGTCTCGTGCACCTCAGACGGCAACTGCGCCGCCGGTGGGCGTTACAAAGACAGCTCCGGGAGCTATCAGGCCTTCGTCGTCGACGAGGTCGCCGGCACCTGGGGAACGCCGAGCGAGGTCGCCGGATCGCTCAACACCGGCGGCTTGGCTCGGGTCTGGTCGGTCTCGTGCTCCTCGGACGGCAACTGCGTCGCCGGTGGGCGTTACAAAGACAGCTCCGGGAACTCTCAGGCCTTCGTCGTCGACGAGGTCGGCGGTGTCTGGGGAACGCCGAGCGAGGTCGCCGGATCGCTCAACACCGGCGGTAACGCGTGGATCAATTCGGTCTCGTGCACCTCGGACGGCAACTGCACCGCCGGTGGGTACTACGAAGACGGCTCCGGGAACACCCAGGCCTTCCTCGTCGACGAGGTCGGCGGCACCTGGGGAACAGCGATCGAGGTCGCCGGATCGCTCAACGCCGGCGGTGACGGGGAGATCAATTCGGTCTCGTGCATCTCGGCTGGCAACTGCACCGCCGGCGGGTATTACAAAGACGGCTCCGCGAACATCCAGGCATTCGTCGTCGACGAGGTTTACACCGTCACCTTCAACGCCAACGGCGGAACCGGGACGATGGCCCCCGAGACCGACAACGCCCCAACGGCCTTGACGGCCAACGCCTTCACCTATAGCGGCTACACCTTCAACGACTGGAAC
>Ga0187873_1000511_pt1 | contig 40031 bp, 39 predicted proteins | sample June2016WEW_16_1_2_FD_133012 | JGI IMG/M metagenome (GOLD analysis project Ga0187873, IMG submission 133012) | Peatland microbial communities from SPRUCE experiment site at the Marcell Experimental Forest, Minnesota, USA - June2016WEW_16_100 | ecosystem: Environmental > Terrestrial > Soil >...
CGCCGGATGCCGCGTCATTGCAGTCGGCACAACAACCGTCCGCGTGCTCGAAAGCGTGGCGGCGCAAAATGGCGGAAAACTGACGAAAACCTCAGGAAAAACGCGCATTTTCATTCATCCGCCGTTCCGATTTCCAATCACGGACGCATTGTTGACAAATTTCCATTTGCCGCGCTCGACGCTGCTGATGCTCGCAAGCGCATTTGCCGCGCCGGGCGAAACCCGCGGACGCGATGTGATTTTATCGGCCTACGCCGAAGCGATCCGCGAGCGTTACCGTTTTTTTAGTTACGGCGACGCGATGCTCATTCTTTAAGTTTTGAATTTTTAGTTTTAAGTTGAAATCCTGGTGAACTCAAAATTGAAAACCAAAAACTCAAAACCGCCATTTGTGCTGGTAAACATGGCGATGACGGCGGATGGAAAAATTGCGACGGCGAATCGCGCGGCGGCGGCGTTTGGCAGCCCGCGCGACCATGAGCATTTGCTGGAGTTGCGCGCCACAACGGATGCAGTGATGGCTGGCGCGCGCACTCTTGATTCGGCCCCCATCACCATGGGACCCGGTCCGGCAAAGTTCCGGCGACGGCGGCTCAAACGCGGTTTGGCGGAATATAATTTGCGCGTGATTGTCAGCCGCTCCGGTTCGGTCAATCCCCGCGCGGAAGTATTCAATCACCGTTTTTCTCCCATCATCATTCTTACCACATGCCGGGCAAAGGCGAACCGGTTGAAGCAGCTTCGCGCGCTGGCTGATGAAGTAAAAATTTGCGGCCGGAGGGAAATCAACTTCAGGGTTGCGCTCCGGTGGTTGCAGAAAAAATGGGGCGTCAGACGGCTGCTTTGCGAAGGCGGTGGTGAATTGAATGATGCTTTGTTCCGCGCCGGCTTGGTGGATGAGCTTCACCTCACGATCTGCCCGAAAATTTTCGGCGGTCATAATGCGCCGACGATTGCCGACGGCAAGGGCATTCCTAAAATTGCCGGGGCGCGGCGATTTGTGTTCAAATCAGCACGCCGCATCGGCAACGAATTATTCACCGTCCTTACGGCCATGAAAAAACCGCATCTGCGCCCCTAATTGCACACGTTAGAAGGGTTGAAGCTCAAACGACGTCTGTTTTACTTTCCTGTCGGCTTCGATTTTGCCTCCACCCAGCGCGCGAACAGCCATAGCAAATCTGACAAACGATTGAGATAAATTACAATTTCCGCGTTTCGCAGTTCACCTGACTCCTTCAACGCGCATACACGCCGTTCGGCACGACGGCAAATTGTCCGCGCCACGTCCAACGCGGCGGCATTCACCGTCCCGCCCGGCATCGCCCAACCCTTCAAACCGGCATTCTGCGACTCAATCTCGCGAACAAGCACGTCGAGTTTTGCCGTCATTTCCGGCGTGACGAACGGGTGACCGTCCTTCACATAACGCGACAAATCCTCCAACGCGACGCTGGTCTCGCCCATTAACACAATCAGGTCTTTCTGAATTGCGAGTAAATTGTCGCGTACGAAATCGTGTTCCGCCGTCGCGCGCGCGAAGCCCAACGCGGCGTTCAACTCATCCACCGCGCCGCACGTCTCGACGCGCGGATGATTTTTCGGTACGCGCCGGCCATACATCAAGGCCGTCGTGCCACCATCGCCGGTTTTGGTCACAATGCTCATTCAGTTTTTAATCATCCTCGTCCCCTGTCCACCGTAGCCCCGCAATGCAGGGCGAAGGCGGATCGTTCTCGAAAGTTTACCGCGTCTGACTCTTCGGTGAAATTTTATTCGTGCCCGTCCAGCTGGACGGTGGAATTCTCACCGCCAGCCGATTCGTTGGAGGCAGCGTTGGCGGAATCAGCGGCACTGTCAATTTCTGGTAATTCAGAATACCTTTAAGGATGGCCTGCGCCATTTGGCGGCGATACGCGGCATCAAGAATCCTTTCCCCCTCCACCGGGTGGGTCATGTAACCGCATTCAATCAAAATTGCCGGCATTGCCGCATCGCGCAACACGGCGAACCGCGCGCGCCGGACGCCGCGGTCGTTCACATCCAAATTCTGCACGAGCGATTTTTCAATTTGATAGGCAAAGAGCAGGCTTTGGCATTCATACCGATTTGCCGTCGTTGGGCTGTGATTGCTCCCCTCGCCTTGCGCGTTTGATGAACTGGCGCCGACGGGTGTGATGCAATAAGTCTCCGGCCCTGAAACCTCATTCCGCCCGGTTTCAGTGGCGTTGAAATGCAGGCTCATGAACAAGTCCGCATCGCGCTTGTTGGCCAGCGCAGGACGGTCGGGCAATTCGACGTATTTGTCGGTGGTGCGCGTGAGAACGACGTTGAATCCGGCCTGTTTGAGCTGGTCGCGCAATTCGAACGCCAGCGCCAGCGTGAGGGTCTTTTCGCTGTGCCAGAAGGCGCGGTTGCCCGTATCCTTGCCGCCGTGACCGGGATCGAGGCAAATCGTTTTGGTGGTTTTGGCTTCGGCAAATCGCGGCGGAAACAGCAGCGGACCAACCGCCGTATTGAGATCGAATTGCGCGATGAGCGCGACGCCTTTTTGATTCGCAATCGGAAATGATAGCGCGACTTGAATGCCGTTGATTTCCGCGTTGCGCGAATCCACGTCAAAAACCAGCCGCGTCGTGCGGTTGGTGACGGTCACTTCATTGCGCCGGGTCCAATGGCACGTCAACCCGTTTGCGTGCGCCCAACCTGCGAGCGGCACGTAGTTTTGGCCGTTGATGAAAGCCGCGTGTGCCGGTGTCAGGCAAAACACAAGGCACAAAGCAATCGGCAGTATGAACTTTTGGTTCATGGCCTCGCAAATTGCACGCGCCCAGCGTTCGATTCAAGGGAAATGGCGAACCGTTGTCAGTGAAGAACTTGGTGGTGTGCGATGGCTGCAGCAAAACCGAACATGAAGCACGCGATGAGAATGAGGAGGCCGACGATAAGTAAAATCGTCCCGACGATGCCGCAGATTTTACCAGCGTTGGTGACACCACGCCCGCTGGGATCCATGGTGCCGGCGTCCATTTCCTTGAGATCGCCGGAGCCCATGATCCAAGCGGCGATGGCCACCGGTGCGCAAACGACCAAACCGAGAATGCCCAGGACCAGAATGAGCGTGCCACGATGTGGTTTCATAGTTAAACGGGTTAAAGGTTGATTTCTTCTATAAACATCCGTTCAATTCCGCAAGTCAAATTTGAAATGAACAGTGGTTCATTTCATCCGGTTAAAAGTTGATTTCCAAAGGCAATTTTTTGAATGACGGGTTGCGAATTTTGAATGATTCGACATTCTGAATTCATTATTTGAGATTCAATGGGCTTGATTGACCTCATTCTGAACCTTGCGGGCTTGTTGCTGTGGTTGAACTGGCGCTCGATTCGCTTTGATCCGCTGGGCAAAAGAACACCCGCAACCCTTGTCGGCACGTTGCGGCGCGCCGAGCCGTCACGTTTGCGGCGATGGCATTTGCTGGCAATGCTGGGCGGGTTGCTGCTGTTGCGCGCGCTGTTTTACTGGCAAATCGGTTCGGCATCCAAGCCGGTTTGGGCGGGAACACTGGATTTGAACATCATCGCTCCTTCCTTTCTTAGCAATTCCCCTGGTCGAATGCTTTTGTTTTCCATTTTCAGCTTTGGTTTGACGCTCGGTGTATTTTACCTCTGGTTGTTGCTGCTCTCGATTTTGGAGGGGCCGGAGCCGATTCGCCAGCTGGTGCGGATGCAGTTGGGTGGAATTGACCGCTGGCCGCGTTGGACGAAATTGTTTTTGCCACTCACAGTGACGGCATTGTTGTGGTGGCTGGCAAGCTGGGTGTTGACGTGGCTGGGCATCGTGCCGCATCCGCTTTCGGCAGCGCACCGCATCGAGGAGTCACTGGTCATCGGCCTCGGCAGTTACCTGTCATGGAAATACATCGCGGGCGCGTTGCTGGCGTTGCACCTGTTAAACAGCTATATCTACTTCGGCAAGCATCCGTTCTGGAGTTATGTGAATGCCGAGGCGCGGACGTTGCTTTGGCCGTTGCGCGCCGTGCCACTGTGCGTGGGCAAGGTGGATTTTGCACCGGTCGTGGGAACTGTCCTGGTGTTTTTGTTCGCAGAACTCGCTGAACGCGGTCTGGTTGCTCTTTATTTGCGGCTCCCGTTGTGAACACGCAACAGCGTTGAAGGTCTTGCTTAACTTGGCGCCCACGGGCGTTCCGGCCTCTGAAAATTTGAAGGCGTTTTGGACAAGCTCGTTCACCATCCTGGCAGGATGTTCCCCGGCAATCGGCACAGGAATGTCTGATAATTCAAGAGACAAATCCCGGAGCGATTAGCCTGAGTGGCTTGTGCATTTCGCGTGGCAGCATCAGGCTGATGTTGTCGCGCAGGCTGGTCAGTTTTTGCGTTCGGCCCCGTCGCGCAAGGCCTCGGCTTTCTTCAGGCGCATCTCCACGGCGGCGTAAAGCGCGGCGACGGTGAAAGGTTTGGACAAATAATCGTCCGCGCCCAATTCCATGCCATGCCTCATGCTGAAGCCGTCGGCGAGGCCGGTCATAAGAATGAACGGGATGGCGGCAGTGGGCGCTTCGTTGCGCAGCGAGGTGAGAGTCAAATAACCGTCTATTTTTTCCATGTTGATGTCGCAAAGAATGAGGTCGGGCAACTCCTTGCGGGCTTTTTCGATGCCATCGAAGCCGTTTGCGGCTTCGATGACTTCAAAACCCTTTTGCTGCAACGCGAGATGAATCACCTCGCGCAACCATTCTTCATCGTCAATGACCAGGATTTTTTTCACATCGGTTGCACTACGAAAGTAAAGCAACAATCATGCCTCTTACTCAAAGCCTTCAACGGTACATTCAACCCCATCGAATCAAAAATCCGGCAAAATTCATCGCCGCTCTTCCAGCGGCACATAATGATTGAGCGTGCGCCCCATGTAAACTTGTCGCGGCCGGCAAATGCGGCTCTTCGGGTCTTCCATGATTTCCTTGTAGTTGGCGATCCAGCCGGGCATCCGGCCAATCGCAAAAATTACGGGAAACATTTCCACCGGAATACCAAGCGCGCGCATGATGATCCCGCTGTAAAAATCCACGTTCGGATACAACTTGCGCTCGATGAAATATGAATCCTTGAGCGCGGCCTCTTCCAAACGCCTGGCAATGTCCAATAAAGGATCAGTAACACGCAGCTTGGACAAAACATCGTCGCAGGCCGCCTTTGTGATTTTGGCGCGAGGGTCATGATTTTTGTAAATGCGATGGCCAAAACCCATGAGTCTTTTCCCTTTGCTTTTGTCCTTCGCCGTTGCAATGAATTTGGAGCCGTCGTCGCCTGAAGCGTGAATCTCCTTCAGCATTTCAATGACCGCCTGATTCGCTCCCCCATGGAGCGGACCCCAAAGCGCGCACACGCCGGCGGCCGCGCTGGCAAACAAATTTGCCTGGCTTGACGCCACCATGCGGACGGTGGACGTGGAGCAATTTTGTTCGTGGTCCGCATGCAAAAGAAAAATCAGGTCCAGCGCCTTCACCACTTCCGGTTTCAACTCGTAATCTTCATACGGCGTCGAGAACAGCATGTGCAGAAAATTGGCGGTGTATTTGTAGGCTGTCTTGGGATAAATTAGCGGCAGGCCGCGCGATTTGCGATACGCATACGCCGCGATGGTGCGCACCTGGGACATCAGTTTCGCCGCGTAAATGTCAAACTGGTTCGCCTTGCCCCAGTGCCAGTGCATGAGTTCCTCGTCAAAACAACTCGTCGCGTTAATCATCGCCGAGAGGATCGCCATCGGATGCGCACCCGTGGGGAAGCTCTCGAAATGATACCTCATGTCTTCGTGGAGAAATTGATATTCCGTGAACAAGTCGGAGAAAGTCCGCAGTTGCGCGCGATTCGGCAAATTGCCGTAAATGAGCAAATAAGCCGCCTCAATGAACGTGGACTTCTCCGCCAGCTCCTCAATCGGAATCCCGCGGTAACGCAAAATCCCCTTCTCACCGTCAATGAACGCGATTTTGCTGACGCACGAACCGGTGTTGCTGTAGCCGTCGTCAAGCGTGATATAGCCCGTGTTGGCGCGCAGCGACGAAATGTCCACCGCCTTTTCACCTTCGCTGCCTTCGACCGTCGGCAGTGTGTAAATTTTACCGTCCAATTCCAATTTCGCTTCCTTGCTCATGTGCTCTTTTGTGCGTTGATTGACGCTCAATGGGGGGAATTTGCCGCCGGGAGGAATGATTGGCAAGCCGCGAAAGTCAAATTTCAGAAAATGATTTGACTGGCGCAGTGTTGGATTGTATGCCCCAATCGGATAAACCGGATGAAACGCTGGGCTGCACTCACCGTCCTGCTTTATGCGCTCGTGCTGATGGCGCTGACCGTGCCGGTGTTGCTGATCGCATTCGGCGGCTGGGCGAAGAATGGCATCGGGCTGCAAGACGCCCTGAAGACTTATTCGTATTGGGAGTATTGGCTCTGGCTCGCCGTGCTCGTGGCCGGACAGGTATTGTTGCTTCTGCTGCCGATTAACATTTCCGAACGCCGGCTGCCTGCGCGAAGACCGCTAAAAACGCCGGTGATCGTCGTCTCGTTTTTTCTGGCAAACCTTCTTTTCGCCGGACTCCTCTCCATTTTGTGCGCCGTCTTCAAAGAAGAAGGTGTTGGATTTTTCGGCTGTTTCACGCCGTTCACGGCAAATCCGGTATCCCCATCCGAATGGGACTGGAAAACACTGGTTGGAGGCATAATCACTGTTCTCGCCTTCTGGCTCATCTGGGCCGTCATCTTTCGCAGCTTCGCCAAATCCGACGACCCCGACTCGCTGCTCAAACGCACCACGCGCTGGCTCTTGCGCGGCAGCATTCTCGAACTCCTCATTGCCGTGCCCAGCCACATCATCGTCCGCCGCCGCGAAGATTGCTGCGCGCCCGCCGGAACGTTTTGGGGCATCGCCACCGGCATCTCCATCATGCTGCTCTGCTTCGGCCCTGGTGTGTTTTTCCTGTTTGTCGAACGGTTCAAACGACTGCAACCGAAAGCGGCGGAAACGGACAAAAAAATTGAATGAGGAAAACATGAAACGGGATAGGCTGCAAACAACGACGCCTACTCACTGTTAGGTTGTATTCGTAGTTTGTATGACTTGGCTAGAAGCACCCGCAACGCTTGAACGCCTCGAAGAGGAAGGTTTCGCAGAGTTTCGTAAACGTCTGCCGCCTTCCGACAAAAGCACAAGGGGCGACGAGTCCTTTCAACCTCACGAATACACAGAAGAGCGGTGGTTTCAAGTTGAGCGAGCGTGCAATGTTTTTGCGTCAGAGCATCAATGGCCTCCCAACATGTCAATGGAGGTGTGGATTGATTGTCTAAACCGTATTCGGGAGGCCAGAGAGTTTTCGGAGTTTGTGGTTCAGGTGGGACACGGGATTCCTTGGAATCACGCGGCGAACCAGTTTGATTTTCCAGATTTGCTTCGTTGGCTCTTGATTGATTATTATCACAGGGTTGGGCATTTCCGATTGTTGTATCGGGTTTTTGCCACAAAGAAACCAACAGCCTAACACCGCGCTGGAGCCAATGCCGACTGCCCTTTGAGTTTGTGGATGATTCGGTTTTTATTTTGGTTTTTGAGTTTCGTGAGCCTGCTGCCGGTCGGCGTGGCTCAACTTTGGATCGTTAGGCCTCTACGCGCATTATGTGGTGGAAGATTATTGTGGAAGTTGTCCTTGTGGCTGGATTACTGGCCGCCGGCGGTGGCTTTTGGGTGTGCGCCAAGTCTCGTGGGCATTTCATCCGGTTCATTCGAGACCAGAACGAGCTCAAGCGGCTCTTTGATTTCATTGGCCGTGATAAGTTCATCGCGGAAGCAACCACTATTCAGCCTGTCTTTGGGTCATTTGCAGATAACATGGTGGCGCTTGGCAGGGTTCATTTTGCCGCTCTTGACCAGACTCGCAGTCTCACGTTCATCGCAACTGCGATTTTGTTAGCCGTGAGTTATCTGCTGGGTATTTATTTTCTCATCGCCAACGTCATTCTGTTCGCGTTATTGGCAGTCGGAGATATTTCAGGCTGGGCGAAGAACAATAGCGCCACACATGCTCATGAGCTTATCGGAAACATCTATAAGTGGTATCAGACAGACCCGGAAGCGTGCTGCGACTACTGCTGCCGAAAGAGTCCCATGTTGACCGACCTTTACCATTTGATTGCGCTGAATCTTCCGCCCGGACGCAGCACAGCATCTAGCCGTGAAACGAAAGCGTCAGCCTAACACCTAGATAGGCTGCAAATTTGTTCCTTCGCCTTCTTCATGTTTTTCTGTCTTTCCGATTTCTTCGCGCCTTTGCGTCTTTGCGTGACAAGTGCGTGAGATTTTAACTTTTCTTTCGCGCTCTCTGGCTTAACTTGCCCGCACGCAAATGGCTCTGAAGCTGTTCAACACATTGTCACGCTCGATTCAGGATTTCACACCGTCCCGCAAGGGCAAGGTCGGCATGTATTGCTGCGGGCCGACCGTCTATGACTTCGCGCACATCGGCAACTGGCGCACGTTCGTCTTTGGCGATCTTGTCCGTCGCACCCTCGAATTCAAGGGCTACACCATCACGCACGTGATGAACATCACGGACGTGGAGGACAAAATCATCAAGCGCATTTGTGAAACAAAAACTTCCTTGCGCGATTTCACCGGCAAATACGAAGCGGCGTTTTTCGAGGACTTGCTGACGTTGAATTGCAAAATGCCGCACCACACGCCGCACGCGACGGAATGCATCGCCGATATCATTTCGCTTATTGAAAAACTGGTTCAACGCGGCATCGCCTACAAGGCTGCCGATGGGTCGGTTTATTTCAGTATCGAAAAATACCGCGGCAGCGGCTGCACCTACGGCCAGTTGCTCAAATTGAACTTTGATGAGATGCGCGCCGGCGAGCGCGTCAAGAGCGATGAATACGCCAAGGAATCCGTCGCTGATTTCGCGCTCTGGAAGGCGCGCGCGCCGGAGGACGGCGACGTATTCTGGCCGAGTCCGTGGGGTGAAGGACGGCCCGGCTGGCACATCGAGTGCAGCGCCATGAGCATGAAAATTCTCGGACCGAGTTTCGATTTGCACGTCGGCGGCGAGGATTTGATTTTTCCGCATCACGAGGATGAAATTGCCCAAAGCGAAGGCGCGACCGGAAAACCATTCGTCAAACACTGGCTGCATGGCGCGCATCTGCTCGTCGAAGGCAAGAAAATGAGCAAATCGCTCGGCAACTTTTTCACGCTGCGCGATTTGCTCGCCAAGGGTTTCACCGGACGCGAAATCCGGTATCTGCTCCTCACCGCGCACTACCGCGAGACATTTAATTTTACGCTCGAAGGCTTGCAAGGCGCGCGCACTGCTCTGGCGCGGATTGATGAGTGCATCACAAAATTACGCGAAATCGCTGGTAGGGACGTGCTGCCGCGCGTCCAGGCCGACCAGCAGGTCGGCCCTACCAAACTGGAGAAAAATTTCTCCGCCGCATTAGATGACGATTTGAATATTTCCGCCGCGTGGGCTGTTGTATTCGAATGGGTGCGTGAAATGAACAAGCGCATCGCCGATAATTCCTTGAGCGCAGCCGACGCCGCAGCGGCATTGACGGCCTGGGACAAAGTTGATTCAGTCCTTGGCATCGGCGCGCCGAACGAAATTGCGGTTCCTGCCGAATTGACCGCGTTGCTCGAAGCGCGGCAAGCCGCGCGCAAGGCGAAGGATTTCAAGCGCGCCGACGCAATTCGCGACGAGTTAAAAGCCAAAGGCTGGATTATCGAAGACACGCCGAAAGGTCCAAAACTGAAAAAATTGTGAGCAAAGGCCTGTTCATCACATTTGAAGGCACGGAAGGCTGCGGCAAATCCACGCAGGTGGAATTGCTTGAGCGGCGATTGCGGGCGCTTAGTTATCGCGTCCGCATATTGCGCGAACCGGGCGGCACGCCCATCGGCGAGGAAATCCGCCACACGCTCAAGCACAGCAAAAACAACGCGGCCATGACTCCCGAAACCGAACTGCTTTTGATGAATGCCAGCCGCGCGCAACTCGTCCGTGAAATCATTCGTCCCGCTCTGGCCGCCGGCGAAATTGTTGCGTGCGACCGTTTTTACGACTCGACCATGGCGTATCAGGGTTATGGACGCGGATTGGATTTGCAATTCGTGAAAAGTGCGATTGATTTTGCCATCGGCGACACGCGGCCAAATCTGACCTTGTTGCTTTCCGTGCCCATCGAAATTAGCGAGGCGCGCCGCCTCGCTCGAAAACAAACCATGCTCCTCGAGGTGCCGCCCCAAGGCAAAAAGCCGGAAGGTCATGCAAAACTGCCTTTCAGCGAGCCATTGCGCGACCGGATGGAAGAGGCGGATCGCGCTTTCTTCGAGCGCGTGGCCAAAGGTTATGAAGCCATCGCCGCCGCCGAACCGGATCGTGTGCGCGTGGTGAATGGCGCGAATTCGATTGAAGCCGTTTGCGCGGCCATTTGGGAAATGGTTCAACCCATTTTGCCGCGCATCGGGCGGTGGTGAACGCGCTTGCTGAATTTTCCGCGGCGCATACTTTTGAATTATGATTAAAAAAACAATTGGCGAAATTGAGACGAAGATTCGCAGTACGGATGCCGTCAACGAAGAGCGCAAACGGGAGTTGCTCCAGTTGCTCGGCACACTCAAGACGGAAGTCGGTGCGCTCTCCAAAACGCACAGCGAACAGGCGCAAAGCATTGCCGAGTTTGCAAAGCTTTCCACTCACGAAGCCACGCGGGAGAAACAAAATCCCCGGTTGCGCGAGCTCTCGTTGCGCGGGTTTCAGTCGTCCGTCGAAGGTTTCGAGAAGTCCCATCCCAAGCTCGTCCAAATCGTCAACAGCATCAGCAACACGCTGTCAAACCTGGGGATTTAGAACCTCGCCTTCGTCCTCGTTCTCCTTCTCGTGCTCGTCCTCGATTTTCCACTTTCGATTACGAGGACGACAACGAGGACGAGGAGGATTTTTCAATCCCCGCGCGGTTCCAATTTTGCAATCGCCGCCATGATTTCGTCGGCAATTTGCTGGTAAATCTCCTTGAGCCGCGCCCGGGAACAATTATTTGCCTCAGCCCGCAATTTTTCAAAGCGCATCGGTTCGCCAAATTTCACCGTCAACCGGTATGGTCGTGGAAATTTGCGATTGCGTCCGAAGGCCTCAAAGCTGCCGAACACGCGAACCGGCACAACCAACGCGGTGGATTTGACGACGGTCAGCCCTATCCCTGAACGCGCGGGTTGCAATTTGCCGTCGCGTGTGCGTGTGCCTTCGGGAAACAAAATGATTCCGCCGCCGGCGAGCAACCGGTCGAGAATGGCCTTTAATCCGGCCGCGCCGCCGCCTTCGCGGTTCACCGGCACGGAATTCCACGAACGCAACAGCCGGCCAATGCCCGGGAAACGAAAAAGGCTTTCCCGCGCAAGATAATTGATCGGACGCCGGAGCGCCGCGCCAACAACCGGTGGATCGAGAAAGCTTGCGTGGTTCGCCGCGAGGATCACCGCGCCGGTTTGCGGCACGCGTTCCGGGTTGAAAACGCGCCAGCGAAAATAGAGCGCGTAAAACGCGCGAAAAAAACACCAGCCGAGAAAGTAACTGAAGTTCATTCGCGCCAAAACAGTCACGAGGTTTTATTCAAACGTTGCCGGACTTCGGCAACAATGATTTCGCCAGTCTGCCCGGCGGTCAGGTTCGAATTGTTGATGACTTTCGCGCCGAGCGGAATCATCAACGGCGCGGTTGCACGCTGGCTGTCGCGCTGATCGCGCGCGGCGAGATTTTCCTGAACACCATCGGCGGCGCGGCGGCGCGAGCGCTCCTCCAGTTTCGCGTCGAGATAAAACTTGAACTCCGTTTCGGGAAAAACGTTCGTGCCGATGTCACGCCCTTCCATGACGAGATTCCCGAATTGCATGCACTCGCGCTGGCGTTTGACCATCCAGCGGCGCACTTGCGGCACGGCGGCGACGTGCGGCACGGCGGCGCTGACCTCGGCGGTGCGAATTTCCTTTTCAGGAAAATAGCCGTCCACGAACAAACGCGTTGCGCTCAGGCCGTTTGTTTCAACGCATTCCAACTTTGTTTTCCATTTGCGGCAGGCGGCGGCGACAGCTTCGGCATCCTGCACATCAATTCTGCGCTTCAGACAATGCCACGCCAGCGTGCGATACATGGAGCCGGTGTCCACGTAAACGCAGCCGAGCGCCCTGGCCACGAGCCTGGCGGTGGTGCTCTTGCCGCTGGCGCTCGTGCCGTCAATGGCGATGACAATGGGAAGTTTCAAGTGTCAAGTTTTCAGTTTCAAGTTGACTGCTGCAAAAACCTTATTCCGCAAACAATTCCTCAACGGCCAGTTTTCTTCCCGTTTTGGCGTCCAAAATCGTCGCGCCCAGACCTTTTGGCGGCGGCGCGGCCAGTTTCTGGAAAAAATTCGGGAACGTCTTTTTCACGCACGCGGGATTTTTGATTCTGATGCCCGGCACTTTCAACCCCAGGGTCGCAAAACACATCGCCATGCGATGATCGTTGTGCGTTTCGATTTCCACACCGTGAAGTTCCTTCAATTTTGATGGATAAACCGTCAATGTATCGCCCTCCTCAACGACTTTTGCGCCACATTTTGTCAATTCAGCGCGCAATGCTGAAACTCGATCACATTCCTGCACGCGAAGATGGCCGAGGCCGGTAAACTTCACCGGATGACCGGCAAACGGCGCCATCACGATTGCCGTCATGATGCTGTCGCCAAGGTCGGTTTCTCTGGAGACTGTTTTTGGAAGAGACCTGTAGTTTGAAAAATTCGTGTCGAATTGGGAACCTGCTCCAAGAACCGGCCAGTGCGCAACGGTGACCGGATGCGGATCATTTGAGGCCGGATGGTCTGCAATCCATCCTGCCGCCCAAAAATAACTGCCGCTGGAGGCATCAGGGTCAACCGGGTAGATGCCGTTCTTCATCCCGTATTCCGGATGCGGACTGTGCTTTTTGCTCCAGTGAAAATACGAACACATTTCCCGCGTCATGTAAATGTAAGGCGATTCCTGCGCGTTCTCTCCAACAATCTCAATCTGCCAGCCGGCGACCATCGAGCACATCAGCAACGCGCTCGCAAATTGCGTACTGCCCCCGATGTTCACCTTGCATCTGCCCGCGTGCGGATCAGTCCCGTGAATGACGGCGGGCAATTTGTCGTTTGGCGAATCCACTCCGTAACCGAGCTCGCGCAAGGCTTGAAACAGCGCCGCCTGCGGACGCTGGTTCATTTGCGGAACACCGTGCAGGCGATAAACACCCCTGCCCAGACAGACGAACGCCGCCAGAAATCGCGCCGCCGTGCCCGCGTTGCCAACAAACAGTTCCAAGGGCTTTTCATCCGTCCCCGCATTCGGGATTTTGCCTCCCAACCCCTTGACGCTGATTGTGCAATTGCAAAACTCACTCCGGTCGCGCTCGTAAGTGATTTCGAAGCCGAGCTTCCGAAGCGCTTCGACCATTACCTGGGTGTCTTCGCTCCAAAGCGCGCCCCGCAAGGTCGTCTCACCGTCCGCCAGCGCCGCGAGAATGAGCGCGCGGTTCGTGATGCTCTTCGAGCCGGGCACGGTGACCTCCGCGCGCACCGGTTTGTCGAGCGGCACAATTTCAATCAGTTCAGGAAGCACTTTAGTTTTAAGTTTTGAGTTTTGAGTTTTGAATTGCCGGATTTTCAGCGGTCGTTTTGACAATTGAAGTCAAAATCCGAATTAATTCGTCAATGTTTTTAAGCGCCGGATTCAACTCAATTCTTGCAAGGCCGGATTCTTGAAGCAGAACAAGCCAATAACGGGTCTCTCGAGCTTCTTTGGATGCAACAGCCATCTTGGCAAGAAAATCCTTCCGACTTTGCCCGGCAAGCGCTTCTTCAACATTTGCGCCAATGCTTGTGCCGCTTCGCAGTAATTGCTTCGATAAAACGTATTCGTGCTCGGCTCGAAGCTTTTTGAAAAGCTCAATAATTGCCAAAGCGAAAAGAAAGCTTTTTTCACGAATCACGCTTTTGGTCATAACTTAAAACTCAAAATTCAGAATTCAAAATTTATTCACTCCGGTGACGGCGAAGCACAACAGGCACACCAATCATCATGACGTTTCTTGGCCGTCTTGAAAAACCTTGTAATGCCGTTCACATCGGCTTCGGTCAATGCACGCCGGAATTTCTTCAAATCAGCGATGAAGGCGTCCAGTGATTTGCCAATGTTTTTCCGGTTGGCCAGCGCGATGTCGCGCCACATTTCCGGCGAGCCGGATGCAATGCGCGTTGTGTCGCGAAAACCGTTGGCGCAAAGCGCGGTTTGATGTCTGGGGTTTGTCGGATTTAAAACGTGCGTGGCCAGCGTGGCTGCAATGACGTGCGGTAAATGGCTCGACCGGCCCGCCAGCGCGTCGTGCAATTCCGGCGTCAACCGCAGCACCCGCGAACCCACCGCCTTCCAAAATTGTTCGACTTTGCGGACCGCCGCCGCGTTTGATTTTTTCGTCGGCGTCACGACGCAGACGGCGTCCGCAAATAAATCCGCGCAGGCGGCGTTCACGCCGGTTTTTTCCGAGCCGGCCATTGGATGACTGCCGATAAAATGCCCGCCGGATCCGGCGATGAGTGATTCAAGTTCGCGCACGACACTGGCTTTGACGCTGCCAACGTCAGTGACAATCACACCGCGTTTCAACGCCGGGAGCATTTGTTCGACGAGCGGGCGCATTTGGGAAAGCGGCGTGCAGAGAATGACAAGGTCGGCGTCCCAAACGGCGGCGGGCAAATCGGTTGTGGCAAAATCCACCGCGCCGGTCCTCTCACAATCCTTCAAGCTGGCTGCGCGACGAACGAAGCCCGCAACTTCGCGGGCGAGCTTTCGGCGTTTGAAAGCCAGCCCCAGCGAACCGCCAAGCAGTCCGACTCCGATGATTGTGATTTTCCGAAAGCGCACGGTGTGAGTTTCAAGTTTCAAGCTCCAAGTTTCAAGCTTGTTCCTTGGAAGGCAGACTCATGACAGGCACCAAGAACCCTCTGCGTTTTCAGCGCCTGCATCGCGGCTTGCAACACCAAGTCGTCTGCAACCCGGCCTTCCACAAAGCCATTTTTTGACTGAAACCTTTTGACCTGCCGGGTATCTTGAGTTCAAATCACGCGCGGAACAAAAACAGCCCATAAAACATGAGCACGACCAAATTCATCACCCTGACTCTGACAGCCATCTTCGGATTGACCTTCGCCGCGCCGGGTGATGACACGAAATCCACCGCGAGCGCAAATAAATTACCCCCTGCCTCGGCAAAGCAAGGCGTGACCTATGCCGCGGACATCAAACCTGTTTTCGACAACTCCTGCGTCAAGTGCCACAGCGGCGACAAACCCAAAGCCAAACTGAAGCTCGACAATCTGACTGACGCACTCAAAGGCGGCAGGGACGGCAAAGTGATCATCGCCGGCGACAGCGCCAAAAGCATGCTCGTCTTGAGCGTCGCGCATCTGACAGACGATAAAGACACCTGGATGCCGCCGCTCCACAACAAGGCCAATATCGCTCCACTCACGCCGGAGCAAATCGGTTTGATCCGCGCCTGGATTGACCAAGGCGCGAAGTAATTTTTTTCATCTTGGAAGGAACGCCGTGGTAGCGTCCCCATTTTTTGAAAAACAAGTCAGGGATGGCGCAACGCCGTCCCTCCCGCCTCACAACGGCGCGCGCTTCTGTTCGCGCAATTTTTGTTGCTGGCGCAATAATTCAACTTTCTCCGTTTCGGAAGTTTCCGGCGAATTTGCGCGCTGGACGCACGCGGCAATCTGACGGTCGAGAAACTGGTTGCGCAATCGCAGGCTCACGTCGGCGAGTTGCTGTTCGGGATTCGGAATTGGCCGGTCTTCGGCAACAGCTTCGGTAACGAGGCTGCGCATTTCCGGCGTCTCACATTCGTCCAGAAACGCGGCGAGGTTTTTCCAGCTTTCATTCGTCTGCGCGGCCAGCCGTTGTTCAACAATTTGCCGCGCCAGTGGATGCGCAATCCAGTTCGCGTCCAGATGCAACGCCGCCCAAGCGACCAAATCGTCGTGCAACAAAAGCAGTTTGAGCAGCCAAAATTCGTGTGTGGATGGCGGGGATGATTGGATTTCTGCTTCAGCCGATTCAGCCTCATTTTCAGGAGGCGCTGTTTTCTGCGCGGGAATCTTTTTGAATTCGGCACGGACGGCTTCCGGCGAAACGCCAAGCCGCAACGCGGTCTTTTGCGCGTATTTGTCCACGAGCACGACGTTGCCGGTCTTGTGGACCGCCTCGGCCATGCCGCGTAAAATGGTGTTCCGGCCCTTGTCCGTTTCAATCTCATTCGTTGCGCAAAGGCGGTTCAAATAATAATCAAAAAATCCCCCGGCATTTTCAACAAGCTGGCGGAACGCTTCGCCGCCATTAGCCTTGATGAAACTGTCCGGGTCATGCGGTGCGGGCACGACCGCGACGCGAATGGCAAGGCCGGACGCGAGCAAATGATCCAGCGAGCGCACGGCGGCATTTTGGCCGGCCTCGTCGGAGTCAAAACAAAGAACAACCTCATCCACGTAACGTTTGAGGATTCGCGCGTGGTCGGCGGTGAAGGCCGTGCCCTGCGGCGCAACGACGTTTTGCACGCCGCCCATGAAGCACGCAATCAGATCGAGCTGCCCCTCGCATACGACGGCAAATCCGGCGTCGAGCAATGCGCGTTTGGATTTGTCGAGGCCGAAGAAGACCTTGCTTTTGATGAAAATCGGCGTTTCGGGCGAATTGACATATTTGGCCGTCTTTTCGTCACCGGACAAAACGCGTCCGCTGAAGCCAATCACCCTGCCCTGCTCATCGCAAATCGGAAACATGAGCCGCCCGCGAAAACGATCATAAAAACGATCGCCGCCTTCCTTGCGCAAAATCAGCCCGGCCTTCTCAATAAGAGTGAGTTCGTGACCTTTGTTCTTTGCCCAGTTGACGGTGTCGTCCCAAGCATCGGGCGCGGCGCCTATTCGGAAAAGTTTTACAGCTTCAGCCGAAACGCCGCGTTTTGTCAGATAATCGCGGGCGATTTGGCCGCTGGCTTCATTGAGCAGCGCGTTTTGCCAGCGTTGAGTGATTTGTTCGTGAATCTGGAGCAGTTGGTCCTTGATGTGGCGTGATTGCTGTTCGCCGGGGGTCTGATCGAATTCCAGGGGAATTTTCGCGCGTTCGGCCAGCCGGCGGACGGCGTCCACAAACCCAATGTTTTCGTATTCCTTGACGAAGGTGAAAACGTCGCCGCCTTTGTGGCAGCCGAAGCAGTGGAAAATTTGTTTATGCGGATTGACGTTGAAGCTCGGCGTCTTTTCCTTGTGAAACGGGCAAAGCGCGACGAAATTTGCGCCGGCGCGCTTGAGCGGAAGATAGGAGCCGACGACGTCAACGATGTCGCTGGCGGCGCGGATGCGTTCAAGCGTTGCGGGAGGAATCGTGCCGGCCATGCTTGTCTGGCATCAAGGTGTTGTCCGCGGGGTTTGATGAATCGGCGCGGACTTGGGCTTGTGTGCAGGTTGGCTGCCACCGTCATGGAGCGGGGTGGATTGAATCAAGAGTTCGCCGAGATATTCCTTGATATAAGGACCGGCGAAGGATTTTTCAAAAACCTGCTCCTGCACGGTGTACAAAGTGGGGAAAAAGTCGGAGCCATACCAGCGTTGCTCGTAGTCATTGCGGGCTTTGATTTCTTCAGGCGTGAACTGGCGCGCATTCAGAAAAGCCAGCGCAAAAAGCAGTATGCACGCGAAACGGACCATGCCGGCAAGCATGCCGAGGTAATATTCGGTATTGCCGAACAGATTGCTGCTGAACAGTCGAAATCCCAAAGTGCGTTTGAGAAACGAGAAAACAAAGAACACGGCCAGCGATAGAATCACATATCCCAGGACGTAACTTGTCAGGACACTCAAGGACGCCAGAGAGGCAAGCGACTGGGCCGCGGCCGGATAAAAAAATCCGCTGACAATGACGACCGAGAGCCATTGTAACGATGGCAGAATCTCCTTTGACATGCCGTTTTTCCGGCCGTAGCAGAAGCCGACCACGAGCATGACAACGACCACTATATCAAACCAATTTACCGTCAATAATTTGTCCAGAACCGGCGACTGTGTCATTGCGGTAATCACGTGGTGAAGTTAAGCCTCCCGATTGAAAACACCAGTGAAATTTGCCTGCCGTCTCAAGGCGGGTTGGCCGAAAGCCAGAATTGAATGTCCGTCGCCTGCGGATTGCGCGGATCCAATTGCAGCACTTTCAAATAATGCGCCCGCGCCTGTGTCAGATCGTGCAATTGCCGTGCGTAAATGTTGCCGAGCGTAAGATGTGCGCGGACATCATTTGGATTCGACGCGAGGATTTTTTCCAGTTCTTTCATGGCATCGGTCACATAGCCCGCCGCTTTGAGCGACAGGGCAAAATTGTAACGCGCATCCGCCGAATCCGGTCGAATCGCCAGTGCCATCTCGCAAGCAGCCAGCGACTGGCCGAAATTCCGCAAACGGTAAGCCATCACGCCGCAATTGTATTGCGCCTCAAACCAACCGGGGTCCAACCGCGCCGCTTCGCGATAGGAATCCAGCGCGTTTGAGAACCGTTCTTCCTGCTCGAATTGTTGCGCCTGCGCAAACGCGCGCGTGGCCGTCTGCCGGTTGCCCGGCTTGGGTTTGGACGGCGAAAGATACGAATATCGCGGAAACGACGGAGGAGGAGGCCGAACCACCTGGACCGGTTTTGGCGGAGCGGGCGCGGGCGCGACAACCGCCGGCGTGCTGGCGGCTGGCGTGCTGGTGGCCGGTTCCGGGGCTGGATTGACGCGAGGATTGTTCGAATTCGACGGCGGCAATATCGTCACTTTCGGTTCCTGCGGTGTGGAATGAAACCAGTTCAATGGATTGATCCGGTGCATGATGCCCGGCTTCCCGCCCGGCTGTTCCGGCTGCGTTTTTGCGGAAGCGGACGGATTCGTTGCAGCGGGTGCGGAAGACTCTTGCGCCCCGACAATCGCCGGTTCCGGCTGGACTTGCACGATTTCAACCGGCGCTGATTCACGCGGCGGCTTCGGGTTCGCGCGTGCCACTGTCCCGGGCTGCGCAGGAGGCTTCGCCGAGGCAAGTTGTGTTTTCGACACCACGGATGGCAGTTGTGTTTTCGGCTCACTCGCACCCGGCGGGGCTGAAGACACCTGGCGATTTGCCCACGGCGGATTGGCAGCGGCATTCGCCTGCTGTTCCAAATCATTGGCAATGGCATTGACCTCGTCCCAATTCGCCCGGCGCGGTGACAACGCGAGATACGCGCGATAATTTTTCAACGCGAGCGGATTGTCGTGCAAATACCGTTGCGCCACCGTCGCCAGATTCAACAACGCCGGCTCGTAATCAGGATGCGCCTGCACTGCCGCGGTGAAATATTGCGCCGCCTCATTCGGATGACCCCGTTGAATCCAGGCGAGGCCAAGGCCGTTCAACGCCTCGGCGTTGTGCGGATCGAACGAAAGCGCGGTGCTGAAACTTTTTTCCGCCAACGCGAAGTCATGCAAGCCAAGGTGTGCAACGCCGAGTTTGGCCCAGCCTTCCGGCGCGTTGCTGCGACGCAGTGTGTAGGCGGTGAATTCCACCTTCGCGGCGTCGGGCCTGTTTTGTTCCAACCACAGACAACCGAGATTGTAATGCGCCTCCACCAAATCGCGGTTGATCATTAGGGCACGCTGATAGGCCTGCACGGCGTCGGCGGGTTGCCCGGCGTGTTGCTCCGCAACGCCGAGATAATTCCACGCCTGCGCGTTGGTAACCAACAGCGAGGTGGCGGTTTTCAACCTGGCCACCGCTTCGGTGTAATCGCCGCGGTCCAGAAGCTTTTTGCCCTTGAGCAACGCGCGCGGTCCCGGCTGTCCGCAACCGGCGAAGTAAATGGTGAACAGCAGAAAAATAACCAGACCGATTATACCGTATGAAATCCTGTTTTTTGTGGCCAGCATCGGCGTTGGTGGTAGCATCCAAGCCTTAAAGTGTCAAGAAACGCACAAACTCAACTCGTTCAAGCCTTTTGCCGGCTGACGCTGGCGGGCGTGGTCTGGTTTGCATGTCCGCAAGTCCACGCCGCCGTTGCAGATCCAAAAGTCGTCATCGTCGAGGACTCAAATGCCACTTCCAATTTCCAGCCGGACACTGCCATTGTGCAAGCCATGGTCAATCGCGGCATCACAAATTTCACCGGCAAAGCGACCGCCGCAGCAGCCTGGCGCAGTCTCGTCTCGACCCAGGACATTGTCGGCATCAAGGTTTTTTCCACAGCCGGAATGCTTAGCGGCACGCGACCGGCCGTCGTCGAGGCGGTGATTCACGGCCTGCTCGACGCGGGCCTGCCGCCCAACCATATCATTATTTGGGACAAACACGAAAGCGACTTGCACGCCGCCGGATTTTTCAAGCTGGCCGCGCAACTCCACGTCCGCGCGGCAGGCGCGGCAGAAGCTGGTTACGACCCCACGAACTTTTATCTGCCCGACAGCCCCATCATCGGAAACCTCGTTTGGGGCGATCTTGAATTTGGGAAAAAGGGGTCGGACATCGGCAAAAAATCCTTCATTTCAAAAGTCGTCAGCCGGCAAATCACAAAAATCATCAGCATTGCGCCGCTGCTCAATGATGAAACCACCGGCGTTTGCGGACACCTCTTCAGCCTCGCGTTGGGTAGCGTGGACAATACGAAGCGCTTTGAGGACGACCCCGGACGGCTTGCCGCCGCCGTGCCGGAAATTTACGCCCTGCCCGCGCTCGGCGACCGCGTCGCGCTGAACATCACCGACGCGCTCATCGGCCAATACGAAGGCGGCTATCGCGCGCTGCTGCATTATTCGTCCGTGCTGAATCAACTCTGGTTCAGCCGCGACCCTGTTGCGCTCGACACACTGGCCATCAAGGAACTCGACAGCGAACGCCGCGCATTTGAAGCGCCTGAATTCAAACCTAATCTCGAACTTTACACCAACGCCGCCCTGCTCCAACTCGGCGTGAACGACCCCGCAAAAATTCAGGTGGAGAAAATTCATTGAAAAACAGCGGCTGCTTTTTAGGTATGAAACTTTGACATCTTTGCAAACACTTCTCATTATTTGCGTGTTGTGAACCAGACAAGACAAACCTCAAAAAAGATCACCTATCCTCCATTCGCCGAAGGATATGTCGGCGATCAATTTTGGCGCATATTTCAAGGCGACTCCGTCACTGTTTTAAAAACGTTGCAGGCTAAAACTGTTAATTGCGTTGTAACATCGCCGCCATATTTTTGGCTTCGTGATTATGGAGTTGACAGTCAAATTGGGCTTGAAGCAAGCGTCGATGAATATGTCATTGCAATCAGAAATGTCATGTTGGAAATTTATCGCGTGCTACGAGATGATGGCGTTTTATTTTTGAATTTAGGAGACACCTATTATTCTGGAAAGGGGGAATCGCAAGGGAAAGATCGTAAAAGTTCAAAACGGCGTTTTGGCCTGCGTGCTGTGGATAAAAGCGGAGGATTGGGAATTAATTTGCAGCGCAAATCCACCATCGGAATTCCGTGGCGGGTTGCTACCAAGATGTGTCAGGATAAATGGATTCTTCGCAGCCCCATCATCTGGCACAAGCAAAATGGGCTTCCCGAAGCTGTTCTTGACCGTCCAAGACGAAGTTATGAATTTGTGTTCATGTTTGCCAAACAGCGGAAATATTTTTTTGACCGAAACCCGCTCATCGAAAAAAAATTCGACGAGGATGTTTGGACTATCGCGCCACGAACAAAAACAAACGGCAATGGCACTCTTGATACAGCTCCATTTCCAGATGAATTGGTTGAGCGATGTTTGAAAATTGGGTGCCCTAAGAATGGAGTTGTTCTTGATCCATTCTGCGGGAGCGGAACGACAATGAGGGTCGCTTTTGCGTCGAATCGCAGCGCCATTGGAATCGACCTTAATACCGAATTTTGCGAATATATCTCAACCAGTATGAGGGCTCTTCAGACAAAATTGTTATGAAAAAATATTTCAGTTTTGATCAGATAAAAGAGTCTATCCGCCGCTTGGAAGACTTTAATGCTTTTTTCGGTGTCACTTTTTGGGCAGCTAAATTGGGACGCTTGCCTGTGGGGGCAACAAAAAAATTCCACGTGGACGCCGAAAATGATGCTTTTTTAAAAAAATATTACCGGCTCAATCCATCGTCGCATTGGTTCTTTCGCGTTTTTAGACAAAATGACCGCAAGAAGGATTGGGTTCGTCCTGACTATGCCGGAAAGGGACTTCAAGCAATTAACACACAATCTTTTCAACGAGCATTCATTCATCCTCGAAATTCTCACGATTGGGGTTGGTCTCCTAAATATGTTTCAGAATTAGCACAGAGGCTTCCCAAGAATAAAAAGGTACCTCTGTTTCATGTGGCAGTTTGGTTGAATCGCAATCAGCCATTTTCAGAAAACGTTACGCGGGCTGATGTTGTTAAAAAATTTATCAGCGAGTTTTTTATCACTCCAAAAGAGCTTCAGGTTTTATTTGATGATTCCGTTTCTTCTCAATTGAATGAAGAACAAGCTTTTTCCGAAACACCGGTGCAGTGGTCTAAAATTCAGGAAGAATATAGTGCGCCAGAAGATGCTCCAGCCGAAGGAAGTGGAATTTTAAGTTATTTGGAAACCGGTTATATTGGGCCTGCCAAACATATTGAATTCAGCCCGAGCGAAAGACTCAATGTCATCACAGGCGATAACGGATTGGGAAAAACCTTTTTGTTAGAAATTGGATGGTGGGCTTTAACGAATGAATGGGCTGGACGATCTGCGCTTCCGCATGACCGGCAAGGAAAAACCGATGCTTACATTAAATTTCAAATTGCGAGTAAAAATTTTTCAAGGCCAATTACTGTAAAATATAAATCGAAAGAAAATATCTGGCCAAGGCAGCGCAAAACTTCCACGGTTGCTGGACTTGTCATTTATGCGCGGGTTGATGGCTCTTTTGCAATTTGGGACCCGACGGCATTTCGTAAAGGAGGTCAAGATAGCTCACAACAATTGTCATTGGTTTTACCACGAGAACAGTTATGGGACGGTGGCGATAATATTGAGGGGCTAATCAGAGATTGGACAAAGTGGCAGGACAAGCCGGATAAATATCCATTTGAAATATTTAAGAAAGTTCTGAAACGAATGTCTCCTCCCGATATTGGAGACCTCGTTCCCGGTGAACCTGTTCGTATCCCTGACGACCGCCGCGAAATTCCCACGTTAGTTCATCGATATGGAACAATTCCCATTGTGAATGAGTCTGCGGGAATTCGTCGGATTCTCACAATGGCTTATTTAATTGTCTGGGCATGGAATGAACACAAAATACAGGCTGAAGTAGCAGGCACGTCTCCTGAAACGCGAATGGTGGTTATAATTGATGAACTTGAAGCTCATCTTCATCCAAAATGGCAACGAACTATTTTGCCAGCAATTTTGGGAATCGTGGAAGATTTAAGTAATGAACTCGCTATGCAACTGATTGTTGCAACCCATTCACCACTTGTCCTTGCCTCGTGCGAAACGGTTTTTGATCAGTCTCGCGATAAACTTTTTCATTTAGATTCAAAAATAAACGGCGAGGTTGTCTTCCGTGGAATGCCTTTTTCTGTGCAAGGAAACATTGAGTCTTGGCTTACGTCTGAAGTATTCCAGTTAAAACAAGCTCGGTCTTTGCCGGCAGAAAATGCAGTCTCAAAAGCTTTAGCACTTCAGGAAACTGAAACCGTTTCCAAAGACGAAATCGAGTCACTGACGAAAGAACTGGCGGAAAATCTTTCTGAAAATGATGATTTCTGGCCTCGTTGGGTATTATTTGCTGCCAAACATGGGGTCGAACTATGATAAGGGTTCCAGCCTATCCCGAGCCGGCTGATTTTAACGCCAGAGTTCGAATCCGAGGCAAAGCATTCTTGGCTGGCACACCGAGACCGAATCATACTCAATGGAAATCAAATAATTATTGGACGCTATCGCATGACCAGCTTTACAAATTATATCGTGGGATATGCGTCTATAGTGCATCTTGGACATCACGAAAAAATGGTTCTCGGTTAGCAGACAATACTTCCATTGACCATTTTTTACCAAAATCAATTCATCCCAACCTCGCCTTCGAATGGAGCAATTTCCGGTTGTGTCGTTCTCAGTTAAACCAACGTAAAGACGATTCACTAGATGTTATGGATCCGTTTGCCATTGACAGCGATTGGTTCCAATTGGATTTCTTTACTTTTCGTATTGAGCCTAATCCAACGACAACAAAAACTGTTCGTAGCCACGTCAAATCTACAACGATCCGATTAGGATTGAATGATGAAGGTTATATCAAGGAACGCATAGGCGTCCTTAAACAATATTGCGTTTATGGAGTTCCGTTGGCCAAAATCGAACGAAATTATCCTTTTATAGCCCGCGAAATACGGCGAACTGATTTTGACACTGCGCTTAAACCCACTTTCGCCCGTGCCTTCGGTCGTTCGGGGTTGCGAAACTGATTTCTATTTATAGAGCGTAAGCCAGCAGGATGTCTGCCCTGCCTATTTGCGTTCTCTGAGTTCTTTTCCACCTTCGTCGAATTACGGCACAACAAGTGCGACACGTTATTTCTTCTTTAACACCAAACTATCGCCATCTGCGGTGACTTTGATTTTATCTTCAGGCTTAAAGTCGCCTTCGAGTAATTTTGTCGCCAAGGAATTGAGTAATTGTTCCTGAATGGCGCGTTTGAGCGGGCGCGCGCCGAAAGGCGAAACCTTCGCCTTGAATTCACATTGTCGGTATCGAAATCAAATCCGTGTGGAAAGTTTTAATGGCGTTCAGCATGAATTGAATGGCGACCGATGCCAGCAATAATCCCATGATGCGGGTGGCGACGCTCATCGCAATCGGGTTCAACCACCGGGTGCCGCGGGCCGCGATTCGTAAAATCAGATAGCTCATCAGCGAGACCGTCAGGATGCTCCCGTAAAGCGCGATGTGTTCAGGAATGTTTTTAGCCTCATTTTGAAGCAGAATCACCGTCGAAATCGCCCCCGGCCCGGCGAGCATGGGAATGGCCAGCGGTGTCACGGCGATGTCCTCCTTTTCCATGCCGGCCTTTTTTTCTTCATGGGTTTCCTGAACGCGCGAGCGTTGGGCGCGCAACATGTCCAGCGCCACGAGCAGCAGCACGATGCTCGCGGCGATCTGGAAGGCCGGCATGGTGATGCCCATGACCTTGAAAACCAATTGTCCGGCAACGGAAAAAACCAGCAGCACACCCGCCGTCACGAAACAAGCCAGCAGCGCCATGCGGCTGCGCTGTTCCGGCGTGTCATCCGGCGTCATGGCCAGAAACGCCGGCACGGTGGCCAGCGGATCCACAATCACAAAAAGTGAACCGAGCGCCAGCAGGATGTATTCGGACAAGCTGATGGGAATCGAATTAGAAGCAGATCGGGGTGAAAGTCAAACGAAGAAACCCAAAAACCAACTCCCGATCTTTTGCGTTTTTTTATGGGAGGGATGGCGTGCCGCCGTCCCTAATTTATGGGTGGGCAACCCGGGCTTCGCCGTAGGCTACGCCGAGGCGAGCATGCCGACCCTCCCAAGACGGACGCGCGAGCTGCGCGTCCCTACCTCTAAAGAAATCGGCGTCGCCGCGTCTCTGCGGTTGAAATTCCTGAAGTGGTGCGACGAGATTTTAATCTTCCCATTCCAGCGCGGAAATCGTGCTCCAAACAAGGGAAGCCATGACCGAGAGCACCAGCACCCACGGCATCAGCACTTGAGAGTTAAGCGAAAACAACGCCGACGCATCAAGAACCGGCAGATTTCTCCACGGCAACCACCAAACCGCCAGCACCGACCCAATCGCCGTTGCGCCCAGCAAAATTGCCGGACGCAACCAGGCGCGGCGGCTGCGGCGCGGCAAGGCGGCAACGACACGCGCAGTAAAGCCGTTATCTTCGATATATTTGTCCTGCTCGCGCAACAATGCGTCGAGCGGATCGTTGGTTTCAGGCGGATTCATAATTTTCGTAAGCGGGCGTCAAACATCGTCTCAATTTTTCTTTTCCGCGCAGGATGTTGCTTTTGACCGTGCCCAACGGGCAATCCAAAACCTGCGCCGCTTCTTCATGCGACAAACCATTCTGACAGCAAAGAACCACTGCCGCCCGCTCATTTGAATGTAACAGCTTCAACGCCTCGGTCAAATCGAGGCGCAGATGATTGTCACGGGCGGCAGCCGGTTCCTCCGGTTCCAATTGCGATTCGTCCATATCCTCCAAAGCCAGTTCCTTTCGGCGGCGGCTGGCCATGCGAAATTCGTTGAACGCGATGCCGAACAGCCACGTTGAAAAACGCGCATTTCCGCGAAACGTTTGCAGCTTTTGCCACGCTTTCAAAAAAGTCTCCTGCGCCAGGTCATCGGCCAGATGCGAGTCGCCGCGTGTCATGCGCGCCAGGAAGGCGCGCACAGGCGATTGATGGCGCCGCACCAGTTCGCCGAAGGCATTCTGGTCTTCGCGCGACAGGACGCGGGCGATGAGATCGGCGTCGGTGAAGGACACGCGTTACTTACTGTTTGGGCGGTTGACCGTTGTTTCTATCTGTTCTTTCCACAAACCAGACAATCAGGAACGCCACGCCGATGAACAGGACGATCAAGCCGCCGCTACTATGATAGCCGGGGTGGGATATCAATAACGCAGCGCCAATTCCCGTCAAAATCAGACCGGGCAGAAGATGGCGCTGGCGGGACCGACCAGGCTGCTGACCAATCTGGCTGGAGAATCCGGAAGGTTTGTTTCGAAGCTGCGCAATCAGTTCGGGAGTGATAGGCACACCCTTTTCGATCATCGCACGCATCGTTTCATGCACCATCTTGTTCCGGCGATGCTTGAAATAGAAGAAGATGGCAATAATTGCTATAATCATCACAAAGGGAGCGAAAGGCACCAACAGCGCCAGCACGGCTGGAAGGCCTAACTTTGGAATATGGGATATATCGATATCCACCGGCTCAGAGCCGCCGATGTGAATGCCGCTCGAGTCAATGCGGACAGGCGAAGATTCGCTGGACGGTTTGTGTGTCTTGATTCCAGTCACGGCAACCGCATTGGTTGCCGGAGCGTTGTTGGTCACAGCCACAGGGCTGTTGGTTCCGTTTTCGGCGGGCGCGTTGGTTTGCGCATGCAGCGGCGGCAATGTCACCATGATTAAAAACAGAATCGTGGCATAGACGATGAAAGCGAAGGTTATGGCCAGGAATTTAGCTGATGCGGTTTTCATATTCATTGATTTCATTTTAAACTGTTCATAGATGAGATGCTGTGAACAGCCCTTTTGGATTCAAAAAGTTTGCGGCTTTCATTGACGTTTTTATGGGAGGGACGGCGTGCCGCCGTCCCTAAATTATGGGTCGGCAACATGCCGACCCTCCCAAGACGGACGCGCGAGCCGCGCGTCCCTACCTCTAAAGAAATCGGCGTAATCAGCGTAATCTGCGGTTTATTTCTTCTGGAAAACCAACTCCCCATCCCGCGCATTGACTTTGATTTTGTCGCCGGGTTTAAAATCACCTTCCAATAACTTCGTGGCAAGCGGATTGAGCAATTGTTTCCGCCGTCGCCTAGCTATGGCGGACAGGCCTGAATGCCGCTTTATGTTATTTCTTCTTAAACACTAGACCTTCACCATCCACGCTGACCTTAATCTTATCGCCCGGCTTAAATGATCCTTCCAAAAGCTGTGTAGCCAAGGGATTTAATAGCCTTTCTTGGATCGCGCGTTTGAGCGGGCGCGCGCCGAACTGCGGGTCGTAGCCTTCCTTCGCCAGCAGAGCTTTGGCGGCTTTGTCCACGTCGAGCGTCAGTTGTTGTTGCTCCAGCCGTTTTTCCAATCGCGCAAGCTGGATGTCCACGATGCGCGCCAAATCCTCTTCATCGAGGCTCTGGAAAATAATCACGTCATCCACGCGGTTCAGAAATTCGGGACGGAAATGACGCTTTAATTCCGCCATGACCTTATCCTCTATGTCGAGCTGTGCGCTTGCGGAATTTTTTCCTTCCATGAAAAATTCCTGGATGATAGGCGACCCAATATTGCTGGTCATGATGACGATGGTGTTCTTGAAATCCACCGTTCTCCCCTGCCCGTCCGTGAGCCGGCCATCATCCAGCACCTGCAACAGCACGTTGAACACGTCGTGATGCGCTTTTTCAATCTCGTCGAAGAGCACGACCGAATACGGCCGACGCCGCACGGCTTCGCTCAATTGCCCGCCTTCTTCATAACCGACATAGCCCGGCGGCGCGCCGATAAGCCGCGAGACGGTGTGTTTCTCCATGTATTCGCTCATATCAATCCGAATCATGGCGTTCTCGTCGTCGAACAGGAATTCCGCCAGCGCGCGGGCGGTCTCGGTCTTGCCCACGCCCGTCGGGCCAAGGAAAATGAACGAGCCGATGGGCCGGTTCGGGTCCTGCAAACCGCTGCGGGCGCGGCGCACGGCGTCGGACACGGCCTTGATCGCCTCCTTCTGGCCGATGACGCGTTGCGCGAGCCGTTCCTCCATTTTCACCAGCTTTTGACGTTCGCCTTCGAGCATCCGCGAAACCGGAATGTGCGTCCACGCCGCGACGACTTTGGCAATGTCTTCGTCAGTCACTTCCTGCCGGAGCAGCGTAGGACGGACATCTTGTCTGTCCGCCTTTGTTTTTGAAGATTTTTCAGAAGAATCAGAGACAGGCTGGAAGCCTGTCCTACCTTCTATGGCGGTGAGCTTCTTTTCCAGTTCGGGAATCTTTCCGTATTGAATTTCCGCGGCCTTGTCCAAATCCCCGCGACGCCGGGCTTGTTCCAATTCGAGCCGAGCCTGTTCGAGTTGCGATTGAACGACGCTGACGGCGTTGACGCCGGCCTTTTCGTTCTGCCACTGCGCGGTGAGCGCCTTGGATTTGTTCTTTAGATTCGCCAGCTCGGTGTCGAGCTTCTTCAACCGTTCCCTGCTTGCGGCGTCTTTTTCCTTTGCGAGCGAAGTGCGCTCAATTTCCACTTGCAGAACCTGGCGGTCGAGCTGGTCAAGTTCCGTCGGCTTGGAATCCAGCTCCATTTTGATGCGCGACGCCGCCTCGTCCACAAGGTCAATCGCTTTGTCCGGCAAAAAACGGTCGGTGATGTAGCGATGCGACAGCGTCGCCGCCGCCACGAGCGCCGAATCCTGAATCCGCACGCCGTGATGCACTTCATAGCGCTCCTTCAGCCCGCGCAAGATGGCGATGGTCGCCTCGACAGTCGGCTCCTCCACCATCACCGGCTGGAAACGGCGTTCGAGCGCCGGGTCTTTCTCGATGTGCTTGCGGTATTCATCCAGCGTCGTCGCGCCCACGCAGCGCAGTTCACCGCGTGCGAGCTGGGGTTTCATGATGTTCGCCGCGTCGGTCGCGCCTTCCGCCGCCCCCGCGCCGACAATCGTGTGCAGTTCGTCAACGAACAAAATGATTTTGCCTTCGCTTGCGACGATTTCCTTGAGGAACGCCTTGAGCCGGTCCTCGAACTCGCCGCGATATTTCGCGCCGGCAATCATCGCGCTCAAATCCATCGCCACGAGTCGCTTGTTTTTGAGCGACTCGGGCACGTCGCCGCTGACGATGCGCCGCGCCAGTCCCTCGGCAATGGCGGTCTTGCCGACGCCGGGTTCGCCGATGAGCACCGGATTGTTTTTCGTGCGGCGCGTGAGCACCTGCATCACGCGGCGGATTTCCTCGTCGCGCCCGATGACCGGATCAATCTTACCCTGCCGCGCCAATGCCGTGAGGTCGCGACCGTATTTATCGAGCGCCTGGAATTTGGCTTCGGGATTTTCGTCGGTGACGCGCTGGTTGCCGCGCAACCCGGCGAGCGCCTTCAACACCATGTCGCGCTTCAGCCCGTGCGTTTTGAAAATTTGTTTCAGCGACGCGCCGCCTTCGGCGAGCAAACCGAGCAGCAAATGTTCGGTGCTGATGTAATCGTCCTTGAGTTTGCCTGCTTCGGATTGCGCGGCGTCGAGCGCCTTCTTCAAATTCGGGCTGAGATAAACGTCGCTGCTGCTGGTGCCCTGGACTTTGTGGCGGCGGGCGAGTTCGTGTTTCACGTCCAGCTGAAGCTTCGCGGGCGGCACGCCGATTTTTTGGAGCAACTCCGGCACGATGCTTTCGCCCTGGCCGAGCAATGCCAGCAGCAAATGTTCGCAATCCACTTCCTGATGCGAATAACCGTTAGCGATGCGTTGCGCTTCCTGCAACGCTTCCTGTGATTTGAGGGTGAGTTTGTCCAGTTGCATGGCTTACTTAATAAATCCCTTCTCACCAACGTCAAGCGACTAACGACAAAAGGGAAGTCTGTTGAACGCTCGCCCTCACCCCGGCCCTCTCCCCCAGGAGAGGGAGAACAATCATCTATCACTTGGCAAATCAGGGACATTTTGAAACGAAGTTCAAGAGATGGCAATTGCGATAAAAACGCGGGAACTTCAGGTAACGCATGAATGCTGTTCCTTCTCCCCGGGGGAGAAGGTCAGGATGAGGGCGGGCAAAAAAACTCTCCGCATCTTTGCCTCTTTGCGTGAGGCCCATTTTGACGCATTGAGCACGTCCAAAAAATTGCTTGCAAAAGTTTTGGAAACGGTTATCGTCATCGCGTCTGTCTGGATAACCAGTCCTTTCAAGACATGGAAAATCTTCAAGTGAACGTGGTTCAGTGATGATTTGAGACCCGATGGTCGGGAACAGTCTGGAAAAAACGGTTAGTCTTGAACAGCAAATCATCGAATGAGCACAAAACTGTTTGTCGGAAATCTTTCCTTCAACACCACTGAAAATGACCTGCAGGAGGCGTTTGCCGCCCACGGCACGGTCGCAGAAGTCAACCTTATGATGGATCGGATGAGCGGCCGTTCGCGCGGCTTCGCATTCGTCACCATGTCCACGCCTGAAGAAGCGCAAAAGGCGATTGCAGCCATGAACGGCGCAACGCTCGGTGACCGCGCTTTGACGGTCAACATCGCACGCCCGAAGGAAGAGCGTCCTCGTGGCGACCGCGGTCCGCGTCGTGAATACGGCGGTGGCGGCGGCGGCGGTGGCGGCGGCGGCGGACGCCGGGATCGTTATTAATCGCAACCCGCAGATTTGGCCGGGGCGGCGTTCTTAATGGGCGCCGCCCCGTGCCACTTTACGGCCGTCGGATTCGCCCGCTGGTGCATCATTACTGGTGAAGCCAATCCATCTTGCTCCGTTGCCCGCTTTGCGCTAGGTTGCGCGCGTTATGGAAACAACATCATTTTCCTTGGGCACGGCGCCGCCGCTGTTGACGCCGCCCCCGGTCATTGCGCCGCCCCCGCCACCCAAACCCCGGCGCAGTCGGGGCTGGATGATTGCCACAATCATTTTGTTTGTGTTGCTGGCTTTCAGCGTGTTCGTGATTTTCACCCAGTTTATTTCGAGTCAGTTCAATACGTTGAGTTTCAATGACGGCTTCAGAGGCGGCATCACACGCGAAACCGGTCCGCGACTGGAAGAGTGCATGCTCGAAGACCACGATGCCGCGAGTAAAATCGCCGTCATCCGGGTGGAAGGCACCATCACCGACCAAAGGACCGACGGGGCGGACAACAGCATGGTGGACGTGATTCGGGCGCAATTCGACCGCGCCAAAAAAGATCACCGGGTGAAAGCCGTGGTTTTGAAAGTGGATTCTCCGGGCGGCGAAGTGTTGGCCACGGATGAAATCAAGAAGGCCGTTGCCCGTTTTCAGGAAGATTCGGGCAAACCGGTGATTTGTTCAATGGGCAGCCTGGCGGCATCGGGCGGGTATTACATTTCCGCGCCATGCCGTTGGATAGTAGCCAATCCCCTGACCATCACAGGCAGCATCGGCGTGCTTTTGCAAACATGGAATTACCGCGGGTTGATGGACAAGGTGGGTCTCATGCCAGTGACCTACAAGAGCGGCAAGTTCAAGGACATGCTCGGCGGCGAACGCAGCACGAATGAAATTCCAGCGGAAGAACGCGTGATGGTGCAGGGTTTGATTGACGAAACGTATCAGCAATTCAAGAGCGTCGTGGCTGAAGGCCGCAAGGCCGCGCACGAGAAAAACAAAAAGGAAGGCCATGCGCTGGTTGCTGACTGGGCCAATTATGCCGATGGTCGTGTGTTTTCCGGCTCAGAGGCCTGCAAGCTGGGTTTCGTGGACCAACTGGGTGATTTTCGGGACGCAGTAAAACGCGCGAAGGAAATCGCCGGACTTCCCAGCGCCAATCTGGTTGAATACCGCGAACGTTACGATATCTCGAATTTCCTGCACTTGCTTGGCCAGAGCGCATCATCCCATACCGTTAAACTGGATCTCGGGATGGAATTGCCAAAACTTCAGGCGGGCGAACTTTATTTTCTCTCGCCCACATTTGTAAACTGATTGAAGGAAACCCTGCTTATTGTCGCGGACAGCGAGCGCGACGCGAACCTGCTTTACGCCGTTGGCATGTTCGTGCCCGACCCGTTCATCTATCTCAAAACCCGCGGACGCCCGCTCATCGTGATGAGCGATTTGGAGATTGACCGCGCCCGCGCGCAAGCGCCGCATTGCCGCGTCGTGTCGTTGAGCCAATATCAGGGAAAACTGCGGCGCAACGGCGTCAAATCGCCGCGCTTTACCCACGTTATTCAACAAATCCTGCGCGAACGTAAAATCCGCGGTGTCACCGTGCCGGAAAATTTTCCGTTTGGAATGGCAACCGAATTGGAAAAATTGGGCATCCGCATCAGAGCGCGTGCGGGAATCTTTTTTGCGGAACGCGAAACCAAGTCCGCCGATGAAGTCAGAAAAATCTCCGCCGCGCTGGTGATGGCCGAGGTCGGCATGGCCGAGGCGATGCAAGTCCTGCGCGCGGCCAAAATTGGCCGCGACCGCAAACTTTTTTATCACAACCTGCCGTTGACTTCGGAAAAACTGCGCGCGGTGATTGACTGCGCGATTCTTCAGGTCTGCGGGCTGGCGGCCAACACCATCGTCGCCGGCGGACGGCAGGCGTGCGACCCGCATGAACGAGGTTACGGTCCGCTCCGCGCACACGAACCCATCATCATCGACATTTTTCCACGTTCACATTGTACGGGTTATTTCGGCGACATTACACGCACCGTCGTTCGCGGACGCGCCAGCGAGGCCGTGCGAAAACTTTACGACACGGTTTTGCGCGGACAAAAAATCGCCTTCAAAAAAATCCGCGCAAACATGGGAACGACTGATGTTCACAAGGCCGTGCAGGAATTTTTCGGGCAACAAGGTTACAAAACCGGCCGCCGCAACGGGCACATGGAGGGATTCTTTCACGGCACGGGACACGGACTCGGTTTGGAAATTCACGAACCTCCACGCATGAGCACAAATTCCACCGGCACGCTCAAGCCCGGCCACGTCGTGACCGTTGAACCGGGGCTTTATTATCCTGAAATCGGCGGCGTGCGTCTCGAAGACGTCGCGCTCGTCACGGCCAACGGCGCGCGCAACCTGACGCGGTTTGAGAAAGTGCTGGAAATTTGACTGCGCCAATTTGCGTGTCTCAACTGGGACGTATTGGCGCAAAAAAATCTTTCAACCAACGCAAAGACTTGTAAATTCAAGGAAATTGATTTGGCATGCGTTCAGCTTGTTGAATAAAAACAGCCAGCGCGCTGTCGATTGATTGAAAATATGTTTTTGTTTGATCCATTGTATCTTTTGTTTCTCATACCGGGATTGCTCATCGGCATCTGGGCGCAAATTAAATTGTCCCATGCTTACGGCAAATACAGCCAAGTGCCGGTCGAGTCCGGCATGACGGGCGCGGAGGCTGCGCGCGAAATTCTCGATCACGCCGGTCTCACCAATGTGCCGGTGGAGGAAATCCCCGGTCGCTTGAGCGACCATTACGACCCGACGAAACGCGCGCTGTTCCTGTCATCGGACAATTTTTATGGCCGGACGGTGGCCGCCGTCGGTGTCGCCGCGCATGAATCCGGTCACGCGTTGCAACATCAGGCCGCCTACGGGCTGTTCAATGTGCGCATGGCGCTGGTGCCGATCACGCAATTCGCGAGCATGGCCTATATGGGCATTTTCTTTGTCGGCCTCATTTTTGGCCTGATGAAAATTGCCCTTCCCCTCATCATATTGACTTTTGCGGTGATAACGCTGTTCCAACTCGTCACGCTTCCGGTGGAATACGACGCCAGCCGCCGCGCGAAGGAGCAGTTGTTCCGGCTCGGCCTTGTGCATGAACACGAACGCGCGGGCGTCAGCAAAGTTCTCAATGCCGCGGCGCTCACTTATGTCGCTGCCCTGATCACTTCGGTGATGACTTTGCTTTACTACCTCACCTTGGCGCGCGGCGGCCGGAGATAGGTTAGGGACGCCTCGCCGAGGCGTCGGCCCAGACCGGACGACTGGGCCACCCGTCCCTACCAATCAGAAGTTAATTTTCTTGCGAGTCGCCGTTTCCTCCTTAACGTCTTAAGCGTTTTATGGTGGCGAAAAGGAAAAAAAACAGAACGGTCAGTTTCAGTCGGCGCAAAAAAAAATCTGTGCCGGCGAAAGCCAAGGTTGTTGCGTCGCGACCTGCCGCGTCTCTTGAAATCGTAAAAACCGAAACATCGCCTGTCGAGGAGGAACGTCCGCGTTACAACGGCGATACAGCCATCAAACTTTATCTGCGCGAGATCGGCCAGGTGAAACTGCTCACGCCGCAGGAGGAAATCAAACTGGCGGCGCGCATCAAAAAAGGCGACAAAAAGGCGCGTGAACAAATGATCAAAGCGAACCTGCGCCTCGTCGTCAAAATCGCGCATGATTACGAAGGCATCGGGCTGCCGCTGTTGGATTTGATCAGCGAGGGCAACATCGGCTTGATGAAAGCGGTCGGGCGGTTTGACCCGAAAAAGGGCGGCAAGCTTTCGACTTACGGTTCGTGGTGGATCAAACAATCCATCAAACGCGCGCTTGCCAATCAGTCCAAGACGATTCGCCTGCCGGTACATCTGGTGGACAAAATTTCCAAGATGCGCCGCATAGCGATGAAATTGCAGGAAGAGCTTGGCCGCGAAGCGACCGACGAGGAATTGGCCGATGAACTCAACATGACCGTCACCCGCGTGCGTCAGATGCGGTTGGCAGCCATTCGCCCCGCGTCGCTCGATGCGCCCATCAGCAGCGAGGAACCGAACAGTTTTTCAGAAATCGTCGAGGACGAAAATGCCGCGACACCTTACGAAGACCTTGAAGACAAGACCGTCACCGGCATGTTGCGGGACATGGTCAAGCACCTTGACACGCGCGAGTCCACCATTTTGCGCTATCGTTTCGGTCTTGATGGAGGTTCCGAAAAAACCCTGGAGGAAGTCGGCGAGAAATTCGGTGTGACCCGCGAACGCATCCGTCAGATTCAAAATCTCGCGCTTAAAAAACTCCGGCGCATGATTGAAAAGCTCGAAAGTTCCAAAACCGACAACGACTGACGCCATGCCCAAAACCATTGTAACCCCAAAGGAAATCGAACAAGCCATTCGCAACGTCCCCGATTTTCCGAAGCCGGGTATTCAATTCAAGGACATCACGCCCGTGCTGGCCGACCCGCGATTGTTTATGGGCACAATTGATTTGCTGACGGATCATTTCAAGCCCGGTTCGGTGGATGCCGTCGTGGGCATTGACGCGCGTGGATTCATTTTTGCCGCCGCCGCCGCAATGAAACTGCGCACCGGCTTCGTGCCCGTTCGTAAGAAAGGCAAGTTGCCCTACAAAACACACGAACAGGATTATGCGCTCGAATACGGCTTGGCAACGGTCGCCATGCACGTGGATGCGCTCAAGCCGGGCGCGCGCGTGCTGCTCATTGACGATTTGCTCGCAACCGGCGGCACCGCCGCCGCCGCCGCCGCGTTGATCAAAAAACTCGGCGCGCAGATTCTGGAAATAACTTTCCTCATTGAATTGAAGTTTCTGAACGGTCGCGAAAAATTGAAGGGCTATCCAGTGCGTTCCATCGTCACCTTTTAAGACGGAGAAAAAGGACCGGTGGAAATCAGTGTAATTGAAAGCCAGCCATTATTGATTTTCCCAGGTTGATTGTTACCGTGAGGCGTCAAAGCGCCACCAAACTGCACCACTACCAGCCCATCAATCGAGAGATGGTCGCCACCACTTTAGGATCGTCCGGGAAGATAACGGGCAGTTCTTTGGTGCGCACCGTCTTGTCTCGAACGCGACGAGCCAGGACCTTCACTGGACAACCGCAAGCACTGTAGAAGAAGGTGACCTGGCGCTCCGTACCCTCGGGCCAAAAGTCCATGACGGGCATTCCGGTATCACGGATTACCACATCCATAATCGAGGTCGCACCCTTTGATCCGTCGAGCACGAACGATTTTCCCTTCTCATCGTCCAGCATGATGAACAGTTCTTTGCCGGCGAAAGAGGATGTTGGTGGATGAGTTGCGGGGACAATCCGGGTTTTCCATAGGGTTTCGCCGGTGCGGCGGAAAACCAGAGCACCGAGGCCGGGTTTTTCCGCGCTCACGTGCATGGAAATGTGCAATTTGCCGTCGGCGGTGGGTTCGCCGTAAGCGTCGATGATGGCAAACGTACGGCCTTGGCCGTCATCGGGCTCATAACGGCGCTCAATCTCACGCAATGCCTGCGCGATGCTTGGCGGTTTGGCGCCGAAATCGAGTTCAACCGTCACCATTATCGCTTGGGCGACCTCCATGGTGGGCAAAGATTCTCCCGGATTCTGCAGCGCGGATGTAGCGGGCTGTCCTTGCTGGCCATAAACTGATGTGGCAAGCCAGCCGACAAGCAAAAACCCAGTCAAGTGCAGGCGAAAGGTGGTCATATACCTCTACTAACTCTCAATCACAACAGGCGCCACCCACCCGTTACGACTCGATGGCGACCACACCGGCGGTTTATGGATGCCCGATTCCTCAATCTCGCTTACTGAGGCGTTACTGCCGACAAAGCTGCTTGAGCCTTCGCGCGCACCTGCGCAGACGAATCGGAAGCCGCCGTCTGTTGCAGCAACGCCACTGCTTGGTCGCTGTGCAGTTGCGCCACCGCAGTCACGGCGTTTTCTCGAATAGCCTCGTTCGGATCGCTTAGCAACTGTTGGAACACGCTGAGCGCCCCGGCCCCGAAACTCCGGGCCAGCGCCTGGATGGCCATCTGCCGGATGGACGGGTCCATGGCACCCTGAGCGACCGAGGCAAGCAGACTCTGGGCGGCGGCGGTGTGCACCCCACCAACGGCCAGCACGATTGCCTTTTGCACCTCGGGATCCGTCTCCGTCTGCATGAGCTGTTGCAGAGCCGACAATCCGTCCTCACGCCCCGCCAGGCCCTGAACCGCGGCGAACCGAAGCCGGGAATCCGACGCCTCGGCGGCAATCTGGGCAAGTAGCGCAACAGTGTCCGCATCGTGCCTCAAGCTGAGCGCGTCGATAATCTCACGCTGGAGACTCAAGGAGTTTTCACTGTCGAGCAAAGCCTGGAGTAATCCACCGGCTTGGTCGTCCTGGATCGTCCCAAGGGCATGGAGCAACATCATGCGGCCACGAACGTCCTCCACGTCGGCATAGGTGGCGGCAATGGCATTCGCTCCCCCTTGCCCCATTGCCGCAAGGCGATTCTCGAGATCCTTGGTCGCTTGCTGCCGTTTGGCAATGAGCGCCTTGGCATCGTCCCATCCCATCTCGCCGGCATAGTTGTAGAGCTTCTTTTCGTCATCCAGCGTGGCGACGACTTGCGCCCTCTTGGCGGAATCGACAGACGCCCCTTTCAACGCGGCCAACAGTTCGGCGCGCTGCTGTTTCGACCGCCCGCTCGCCGCCTTGGGTTGCGACGGTTGAGGCGCGACTGGGAGGGATGCGACTTGCGGCGCCGCATTCGAGCCGGTGCCCGCCGGTGGTTTAGCGGCCTCAACAGCCGGGGCAGGACCTGGCGGCGCCGAGCCGCCCGGTCGTTCCATCCTGAGCAGCCACCAGATTCCGGCGGCTGCGGCCAGCACGACCAGGCTGAGGATGATGCCTTTCTTCGTCATGAACTGCTTTCAAGGGCGTTGCACGCCCCGGCCCATTTACCAATGCCAGCAACCCTGGTCAAACTCATCCTCGAAGTCCGAGCAGCGGCCGAAGCTCCAGTCGCAGCTACCCATGACGTTGAATGGACCCTGGCAGAAGCTGCCGCAGGCGATCTTGGAGGTCACGCCCGCTTTGCCGAGGGTGAACTGGACGCATGAGACGCGTTCTTTGTAGCCAAAGGGGATGTTCGCGACGGGAACTTGGATTTCAAACACACCGCCCTCGTTGAAATAGGTGGCGGTGGAGTTGCCGGTGGCAGAGGCTTGCTGACTGTAAATCAGGTTTGTCGATGACACCTTGCTCGGGTCACCGGTGGCGTACCATTGGATAATGTTGCCGGGAATCAGACGGTCCGGATAGCATATTTGAGCCGTAGCGCCCGACTGAGAGATTGGGAACGATGACCGGGCGACGTTGTTGGAAACGGATACCAGAACGATGCCGTCCACAACCACCGTGATCGGTTGGGTGGCGTACTGGAACGCGTAGAAGAACCGGGTCTGGTCGGCGCCGATGGACACCGTCGAGAGTTTACCCACGTTCCGGTAGCCCGTCGCGGCCGACGACGGCAGCTTGGGATCGATCAGTGCGTTATACTTCTGGTTGTCGATGAACCGGAAGATCACCTTCTCCCAAGGATTCCGGCTGGTGAACTGCCACGTCTCGCCGCTGCAATTCTGGTAAACCGAGCAGACGAGCTGGGTGGAGTAGAGCACCACGGGCGAGTTGCTGCCGAGCGTCACGGTGAGGCTCATCGGAGCGTTGGAGGCGGTGCGGAAGTCGATGGGTTGGTCGCCATCCGTCAGAGTGAGATTGCCCTCGAATGTGGCGAACTGGCAGAACCCGAATCCGTCGAAGTGATGCTGGCAATAGGACGGAGTTGTGATGATGGGTTCGCAGGATGGAGTGATTGCCACAACGATGACCTTGGATTGGCAAGTCGCAGAGTTGCCACAGGCATCCGTCGCGGTGAAGGTCACCGTGTTGGTGCCCAGCGGGAAGGACGACGGTGCGTTGTTGGTAATCGTCACGCCGCCGCTGCAATTGTCAATCGCGGTCGCGCCGCTGAGGAACGCGGCGATAACCGAGTTCGTCTTGGGCACGACGTTGTTGGTTCCGGAGACCACCACTGTCACAGTGCCGGGGCAGGCGATGGCGGGTGCCGAGGTATCCGCAAAGGTGATGTGTTGCACACCGTTGGCCGAGTTGCCGCAGCCGTCCACTGCAGTCCAGGTGCGGTTAATACCCGCCTTGCCCGTGCAATTGGTAGCCGTCACCTGGTCCACATAGGTAATAATCGTGGGGCTCCCGCCGCATCCATCGGTCGCCGTCGCAAAGCCAGTGTTGGAAGGATCGGTGGGGTTGCCGCACTGGAGTTGCACGTCAGCCGGGAGCGTCAGCACGGGCGGGGTGACATCCACCGTCCAGGAGTAAACCACCGTTTTGGGAGCCGAGGCATTGCCGCAGCCGTCAGTCGCCGTCACCGTGAACGTGCGAGTCAGGGTGCAACCGCTAGTGGCATCCGTATGCCCCACGTTGATGGTCGGCGTGCCGCTGCAATTATCCGTGGCCGTCACCAACACCATGACACTGGCGTCAGAGGGCGGATTCGTAGGATTGCAGCCCAAATAGCTGCCTGTCGGGACCGTGACGGTCGGCGGCGTCGTATCGACCGTCCAGGTGTAAACCACCGTCTTGGCAGCCGAGGTATTGTTGCAGCCATCGGTCGCCGTCACCGTGA